>OFLM01000013.1_pt1 | contig 200521 bp, 147 predicted proteins | sample 1540801 | NCBI WGS metagenome assembly OFLM01 (sample SAMEA4413040, study PRJEB24355) | metagenome | biome: human; feature: gut; material: faeces | place: United Kingdom | collected 2010 | reverse complement strand
CCGGCCACCGAGCTTGACGAGCAGATCTCCCAGGCCGGCAAGGAAGCTTCCGGTACCGGCAACATGAAGTTCGCTCTGAACGGCGCCCTGACCGTGGGTACGCTGGACGGCGCGAACGTCGAGATTCGTGAGCGCGTCGGCGCCGACAACTTCTTCCTCTTCGGCATGACGGTCGACGAGGTGGAAGCCCAGTACGCCAACGGCTACGATCCGGCCAAGTACTACGAGGCCGATCCGCGCCTGAAGCAGGCCATCGATCTGGTGGCCGACGGCACCTTCTCCAACGGCGACCGCAACGCCTACTCCCCGCTCGTGGCTGACTGGCTGACCAAGGACTGGTTCATGACCTTGGCCGATTTCTCCGCCTACATGGGCATCCAGTCCGAAATCGAGGCCCTCTATGCCGACGAGCTCGAATGGAACCGCAAGGCCGTGCTCAACGTGGCCAACTCCGGCTACTTCAGCTCCGACCGCTCCATGGAGGACTACCTCGAGCGCATTTGGCACACCGCTCCGCTCGCGTGATTGCGGAGGAGCGTCCTCGCGGCGTTGCTCCTCGGTCGACGTACCTTCGTACGCCTTTCCTCGGTGCGCCTTGAGGCCGCACGCGCAATCGCGCTCGCTCCGCTGGCCTGATACCTGGCTCCTGCTGGCGGGAGCTGGCTGGCAGAGCCAGACTGGGGGTGGTTTTTCTGTGACCACCCCCAGTCAGCTGTGCTGACAGCCCCCGCCAGCGGGGGCGAAGATCTAGCTAAACGCCAAAGGGCCCTGCAACCAACTTCATACGCTGGTTGCAGGGCCCTTCGTGTGCTGAAAGACTGTGTGGGCTATCAGGCCTCAGCCGGAGCCTCAACTGCAGGCTGCTCGCCGTCGGCCTCGTCCTCGGCCTTGTTCAGGCCCAAGTCAACCGGCGAGGAGCTGTTCTCCCACGGCTCCTCCCACGGATCATAATCCGGGTTCTGCTGCTTGTAGATGTACAGGCCAACTACTGCTGCCAGTGCCGCGCCGAATAGCAGTGCGAAGAACTTCCAACCGTTAGAAGACTTGCTCTCCATGACGGCTCCTTTCTGTGAGGACATCTGGTCGGTATGCCCATTCAAAACCGACTCTGCACCCCATTCTATGCCGTCGTTTGTGACGATTGGGTGGGGAACACCTATCGCATGTATTGCTCATGGCATAGTAGCTCCGAGCATCCGGCGCGTTGGATACAGTGGGCACATGCATATGCCTACTAAACAAGAAATCCGCTACCAATGGGAGCACGGCGGTCCGGTGATGACCTGGGCGCTGATTGCCGCATGCACAGCAGTATGGCTGGTGGAGGTACTGCTGGGTTTCTTGTCGCCGACGTTGCAGAACTGGCTGATCTACCGTGGCATGTTGGCACCAGCCACAATGTTGGCTGAACCGTGGGCCATTGTCACCTCGATGTTTCTCCATGCGCCCAACTCAATACTGCACATCCTGTTCAACATGATTGCGCTGTATTCGGTCGGCCCGGTGCTGGAACGGCTCATCGGTCACTGGCGATTTCTTGGGCTGTACATGATTTCCGGCCTTGGTGGCGCGCTGGGTATGATGGTGTGGGCTGTCGTGGCCCCTGGCGGCCAAGGCTGGCAAACGGCCGCCTACGGGGCTTCAGGGGCGTTGTTCGGCCTGTTCGCCGCATTGCTGGTGGTATATCGCCGCATCGGGGCGGATATCCGTTCGATGCTGATATGGATGGCGGTGAACTTTGCGCTGCCGTTTGTGGTTGGCGGTGTGGCTTGGCAAGCGCATGTCGGTGGCTTTGTGGTGGGTGGCTTGCTGACATGGCTGCTGATCGGCGGCATCCGGCCTTGGCGAGGCAAAAGCCTTGCCTGGCGTATGCAGGTGTATGGCTGGTCGGTGACCGTGTTGGTCATCGCGCTTATCGTGGCGTGCAATTTTGCCAATCCATATGGCTGGATGTGGCACTGATACCGTTGTGGATTCCTCTGGGGCAGTGTCCGATCATCTTGTCGACTTGTGCACAACTGTGCATGAAAGTGCATAAGACGGTGGATAACTTATGTGGATAAGTTGGCCATAATCCCGTGATTCAAGGGATATGTCTGTGGATAACTTAGGAAAGAGACGCGATGTTATCCAATGATTTCCCGCCTCGGCAACCGTTTGTGCACCGGTTATGCACCAAAAAGAGCCTGTTATCCACTAGTTATCCACTATGTTTTCCACATTCTGTGGAAAACTACACGCGTGTAATTCATCCACAGCAGGTGGATAACAATGTGGATAACTAGTGGATAACCGGTGGATAGTTGTGGGTAAGTGACTGCGCGAGGGCGAAGGAGGCCGGAGCGGCGGCAATTGCCCATAATGGAACAACAATGTGCCGTACGCCGGATCTGCTGACAAAGGCGGCTCGGCACCCGTCGCAAGACAGAAACGCAAAAAGCCGGCCCTGCTCGCAAGCAGAACCGGCTTTCGTAATAAGACGATAGGCGAACTCAGCGCCAGCCCATAGTCATCAGGAAGCCAATCATAATCAGGGCGAAACCGATGGCAAGGTTCCAAGCGCCGATATTCGGAATCGGCCAGGAACCGGACGGGGAAAGGTAGTACACCACGCACCAAATCAGGCCAATGATCATCAATGCGCAGAATACCGGAACAAACCAACGCGGGTTGGACTTGGTGCCCTTGATGGTCTCCTCAACGCGCTTGGTGTTCTCCGCCTGACGGCTCATCATGCGCTGCATCTGCGGGGTCAGCGTGGCCTTGTCGGCAGTGGCGTTCAGGACAGCTTCGACCTTCTCCATGTCAACGCCGTAGTTCTCATCCTCTGCAGCGGTCTCGTCCGCGGCGTTCTCGGATTTGGCGGCATCGTCCGTGGCGGCCTCAGATGAGGTCTCGCCCTGCCAGTCCTTCTGGTCGTTCGAGTCGGTTTCGTGCAGCTCTTCGTCAGCCATCAGCATAGTCTCCATTCAGTAGGCTAAAAGTCATAATAGTGGCTACACTCGAAACCAGTAAACTCGCCGCGTATAAAGATGGGAAATCATGTCCAGGCACGTAGGCAAACACAGCACGAAGCGCTCTCTGCTGGGAGGCGTTGCGGTGTTCGTCGTCGTCGCTCTGACTGGTTTTCTGCTGAGCACCAACGTACGCGTGAACCGTACGACGACCGTTACCAATGACACGGCAGATCTGGTGGAACAAGGCGTCAGCGAGGTCAACCAACTGCAGAATGACGTGAACGATTTGCAGCGGCAGGTGACCAATCTCACCGATGTGCTGGGTTCCGGCGACCGGAATGCCGGCGATCAAAGCAGCCAGGGAGACAGCAGCGACAACAGCCTTATGATGCCCGAGCTGGAGGGCGCTGGCGTTACCGTAACCCTCAACGATTCGCCGTTGTGGGAAACCGCAGTCAACAACAGCGGTTCGACCACCAACATCAACGATTACGTGATTCATCAGCAGGATGTGGAATCCGTGGTGAACGCGCTGTGGGCGGGCGGCGCCGAAGCGATGATGATTATGGATCAGCGCGTGCTGTTCAATTCGGCCGTAATCTGTTCCGGCAACGTGCTGTCCATACATGGTAAGAAATACGCGCCGCCATTCACCATCTCGGCCATCGGGGATCAGGCCTCCATGCGCAAGGCGCTGAACGATTCCGAAGCCATCACCATTCTTAAGCAATATGTGACCGCATTCGGCATTGGCTACAAAGCGGAGAACAAGGACGATCTTAATTTTCCGTCCACCGCGGCCTTGCTGCAGCAGCTGAAATATGCCACGGTGAATGAGCCGCAGTCCAAGGACGAGGAGAACACCCAACAATGAGGCACGGCAACCATAGCAGCGACGCCAGCATCGCGACGGATAATGTGCCTGCATACGCAGCGGGCGCAGGCAGTGCCGCATCAGTGCAGCCATCGCGCGGTGGTGACTCGCGTCGCAGGCCATCCGCTCCGAGGCACGGCGCATTATGGCAGGTGCTGGGCATCATTGCGGAACTGTTGCTGATCGCCGCTGCGATATGCGCGCTCTATATCGTCTGGCAGATGTGGTGGACCGGCGTGGAAGCCGAACAAGCCCAGAATGAGACCACGCAATCCGTGAATTGGTCCGACCCCAGCAACAACGGCGGTGATGTCAAGGTGGCCGAGGCGCAGGAAGGCGATCCGCCGGTCCAGCCCGAAAAAACGGCGTATGGCGATCTGATCGCACAGGTGTACATCCCTCGTTTTGGCTCTCAGTGGCACCGCAACTTGGTGGAGGGCACCACGCTGGAGCAACTGAACCGTCACGGTCTGGGGCACTATCAAGACACCCAGATGCCTGGTCAGATCGGCAACTTTGCCGTAGCTGGCCATCGTAATGGCTACGGACAGCCGCTTGGCGACGTGGACAAACTGCAGGAAGGCGACCCGATCATCATCCGTACCAAGGATTACTGGTACGTCTACCATTACACGCGCCATAAGATTGTGCTGCCCACCGACATATACGTGATTGCGCCCAACCCGGAGAACTCCAGCGTGGAGCCCACCAAACGCATGATCACCCTGACCACTTGCGAACCGAAGTACAGCACTCCGACCCACCGATGGATCAGCTATGGCGAGCTCGCATATTGGGCCAAGGTGTCTGATGGCGTGCCCAAGGAACTGACCACCACCGACTCGTCCGGTGAGGTGCGTTTTGCCACCAAGGAGACCCCGTCCCTGGTTTCCAAGATCGGTTCTTTGGACAAGGTGGTGTATGGCGCACTGGTGGCATGGCTGATTCTGTTCATTGCCGCCGCCGTGGCCTGGCGCTGGCCGGTGCTCAAGGCGATTCGTCTGGGCGAACGCCGCCGCCCTGATGCCAGCATCTATGGCACGCTGCTGCGCTTGCAGCCAGGCGTGGCGCCAATCCGCTGGCTACTGCTGGCTGTGCTGCTGTTTGCCGGTGCCGCGGCCCTGTTCCAGTGGGTATTCCCCTGGGCGGCCGCCAACATCCCGTTCCTGCAGCAAATGTCGAACTTCGTGGTGTCCAACTAGGCCGTGCGCATGTTCGGGCGTAAGTGCGCTGAATCGCTGTAGTATGGCTTGCAGCATAGGTTTTTCAAGGAGAGCAGTATGACCGATTCCGCACGCATCCTGGTGGTGGATAACTACGATTCCTTTGTATATACGATTGTTGGCTATCTGAAGACGCTTGGTGCCACGGTCGACGTGGTGCGCAATGATGCCATCGATCCCGCCGCGCCCGGTGTTCTGGACGGCTACGACGGCGTGCTGATCTCCCCCGGACCCGGAGCTCCCGCCGAATCCGGTGCCAGCGAGGATATGATTCGTCTGTGCGCAGCCACCGGTGTGCCGATGTTCGGCGTGTGCCTGGGTCTGCAGGCGCTCGCTGAGGTCTATGGCTGCACAGTGGATCATGCGCCCACCATCATGCACGGCAAGACCAGCTTGGTGGAGCATATCGATGATGAGATTTTCGAGGGCGTGGCCAACCCGATGACCGCCACCCGATACCATTCGCTGGCCGTTGAGCCCGATTCGGTGCCGGATACGCTGCAGGTCACGGCATGGACGCAGGATGACCACATCATCCAAGGCGTGAGGGTCAAGGACAAGCCGATGTATGCGGTGCAGTTCCACCCGGAATCCGTGATGACGCAGGATGGCTACCGTCTGCTGGCCAATTGGCTGAAGGTGTGCGGGCAGGATAACGCCGTAGCTAAATCCGCCGGATTGCAGCCCAAGGTCACGAAGTAACGAGTAATGATTGACCCCCGCTAGCAGGTATCGCTAGCGGGGGTCAATGCTCATCATCGGTCGCGAGACGGGCTATTGCCCGTTGTTGGTGTTGCCACCACTGCTGTTGTTGGTATTGCTACTGGCCCCAGCCTTGGTCGTGATGGTGACAGTCGAGCCTTCATCGACCTGCGAACCGCCAGCCGGATCGGTGCTGACCACCACTGCGTTGTTGTCGCTTGGTCCGCTGACCTGTACAGTGAACCCGGCTGCCTCCAGCGTGAGTTTTGCAGTCGCGTAGTTGGTGCCGGCGGCAATGGTCGGCACGGTGGCCTGCTTTTTGCCGGCGGATACCCAAATGGTGATGGTGCCGCCCTGTTCGATGGAGGAACCGGAGCCGGGCTCCACGCGGGTAATCGATCCGGCAGGCACCGAATCGGAATTCTCGGATTCCACGGTGAAGTTGAATTTGTCGTTGTACTGCTGCAGCACGGCATCCTTTGCCTGGCCCACCAGGTTGTTCGGCACCTTGGTCATGCCGGTGGACACCCACAGGGTGATCGACGAGCCCTTGGTGGCGGACTGCCCGTTGGCGGGATCGGTGCGGGTCACCAGATCCTTGGCCACGGAATCACTGTCTTCGGTCTTGACCACGGAGTTCACTTCAAAGCCGGCATCCTTGAGGATATTGCGGGCCTCATCCTGAGTGCGCTTGGAAACGTCCGGAATGGAGATGGACTGCGGTCCGGCCGAGAACCATACCTGCACCTTGGAACCCTTGGCCACCTTGGTGCCGGCCGTGGGTTTCATTCGCGTGCATGTACCTTCCGGCTCGGTGGAATCGGTGTCACGCTTCTCCACCATCGTCAATCCCGCCGCCTTGAGCTTGGCGTCCATGCCATCCTTGGATGTGGATGCGGTGCATTCAGGTATGGCGACCAGCTCTTCGGTGGACGTATGCGACCCGTTCATGGCAAACGTTACGCCAACCACGATGGCGATAACCGCGATTAATGCCACAACCACACCAATAATGATGCGCTTGCGCTTCTTGGCCTTGGTCGCAGCCGCACGCTGCTCGGCACGCGACTTGACGTTTGCGGCATTGGCGCCATTGGTGGGCGAGATCTGCTCGAATTGGCCGGTTACCGGATTGAATGCCTGCGTAGGCTGCTGAGGCTGTCCCAGAGCTGCGGTCGGCAGGTCACGCTCGGCATCCCTGCGGGCCTTCATATTAGAGAGGTCGGTCAGGGGGTTGAACGCAGCTGCCACCGGAACGCCGCCGTTCATATAGGTCAAGACATCGTTCTTGAACTCGGAAGCAGTGGCATAACGGTTCTGGCGATCCTTGGCCATGGCCTTGGCGCAGATCGAATCCCACATCTTCGGCAGGCCCGGTACTACGGCGGAAGGCGGCGTGGCCACCTCGGAAACATGCTGGTATGCGATGGCCACAGCGGAATCGCCGGTGAACGGCGGGCGGCCGGTCAGCATTTCATACAGCACACAGCCGGCGGAGTACAGGTCGGAACGCATGTCCACGGTCTCGCCGCGTGCCTGCTCGGGGCTCAGGTACTGTGCGGTGCCCACCACGCCCTGCGATTGGGTCATGGTGGCGGCCGAGTCGTCCAGTGCGCGGGCGATGCCGAAGTCCATGACCTTGACCACGCCCTGCTCGGAAATCATGATGTTGCCGGGTTTGATGTCGCGGTGGATGATGCCCATACGATGCGAGTAGTCGAGGGCGTTCAGCACGCCGAGCATTACCTGCTCGCAGTCGCGCTGGCTCAAGGCGCCGTTCACCTTGATGATGTCGCGCAGGGTCTGGCCCTTGACGTACTCCATCATGATGTACGGCAGATGCTCCACGTCGCCGTTATCGGCGGTGACCGTCTCCTCGCCGGAATCGTAGATGTTCACGATGTTCGGGTTGTTCATCTGCGCGACCGCGTGCGCCTCACGGCGGAAGCGGGCCAGGAATATGTCGTCGTTGGCCAGATCCGCACGCATGATCTTGATAGCGACGGTGCGCCCCAAGCGGGTGTCGAGAGCGACATGGACTTCAGCCATGCCGCCGCGGCCAATGAGCTGGCCGAGCTGGTATCGGCCATCGGCCAGTGCAGTAGGCATATTGCTGCTCATTGCTTATTCCCTCCCAATAATGAGGCCGGAGCCTCCATAACGATGCGCGGTGTGCTCGACACCCTACGGGGCAGACGGCTACCGGACGTGATCATGGTGCTGTCGGTCATTTCGGTCCGCTGGTCAAGCAGACGACGTTCGATGCGGGCCAGTGTGCGGGACACCACCAGAGCGTCCTTAGGACGGTCCAGCGGATCTTTGGCCAGCATGGACATCACGAATTCACGCAGCTGGATATCCACGGAATCGGGCAGCGGAGGCACGGCATTGTTCACGTGTGCGGCCGCGATATCCACCGCAGTGGCACCGGTGAACGGACGGTGGCCGGCGAGCCCTTCGTAGGCCACCACGCCCAGAGAATAGATGTCGGATTGCGGCGTGGCCTGCTGGCCCTGCGCCTGCTCAGGCGAAATGTACTGCGCGGTGCCCACCACCATGCCGTCTTGGGTGATCTGACCCTGGCCGGTGGAATAGCTGACGCCGAAATCGGTGATTTTCACCTCGCCGCTATCGGAGACCATGATGTTGGCCGGCTTGACATCGCGGTGAATCACGCCGTGCGAGTGTGCGATGAACAGGCCGCGCGCGGTCTGGATGAGAATGGGCAGCAGTTCGATGGGATCCATCGCGCCCTTCTCGTGGAACAAATCGGCCAACGACTTCGAGGGCACGTATTCCATAATGAGGAATCCGATGCCATCATGCTCATAGTATTCGAACAAGGCGGCGATGTTCGGATGCGCCAGGTTGGCGGAGTTGTGGGCCTCGGCACGCAGACGGCGAAGCTTGGCCTCGGCATTGGTCATGTCCGAACGCAAAGCCTTGATGGCCACCTCGCGTCCGAGCTGGATGTCGTAGCCTTTCCAGACCTCGCCCATGCCGCCCTGCGCAAGGCGCGCGTCAAGGCGGTATCGGCGGTGAATGAGCTGTCCTTCGATGAGTTTCATTGCTGCAGCGCCTCCTGAATCATCGCGCGCATAATCGGGCCTGCGGCGAACGAACCGTACAAATCTGTGTTATGCACCAGCACTGCGACGGCAATCTGCGGATTGTCTGCCGGCGCGAAGCCGATAACCCAGCCGTCGATGCTGCTGTTATCGGTGCCGATTTGTGCAGTACCGGTTTTTGCGGCCACAGATATGCCATTGATGGCAAGCGTCGGGTTGGCCTTGGTAACCACGCTTTCCATCATGGTGGTGAGCTTGTCTGCAGTATCCTTGCTAAACGCCTCGGCCATGACCTGCGACTTGGTTTCGGAAAGCACGGTCAGATCGGAGGCGCGTACGCGATCCACCAGGGTGGGACGCATCAGCTTACCGTCATTGGCGATGGCCTGGGCGACCATTGCCATCTGCAACGGCGTGGCCGTGGTGTCGCCTTGGCCGATGGAGGCCAATGCCAGTTTGTCGGCGGTGGAACTGGACGGGAACGTCGATGCGGTGGCTGTCATCGGGGTGCCGGTGTTCTCGGTGCCGTCAATGGTAATGGTGCTGCCGAAGCCAAGCTTGGTGGCCATATCGCTGACCTTGTCTTGTCCCAGAGCCACGCCAAGCTGGGCGAAAGCGGTGTTCGAGGACCAGGTAATCGCGTCCTGCAGCGAAATCTTTCCGTCAGTGCCGTTGGCTTGGTACACGGCGTTCGGCAGCTGGGTGTTGGTGCCGGGAAGCGTGTATGAGCTGCCTGCCGGAATCTGCGTATCCGTCTGGTAATCGCCGGTTTCCAGCGCGGCGGATGCCACGATGGTCTTGAACGGGGAGCCGGGCGGGTACAGCTGTGAGATGGCGCGGTTGATCAGGGGGCTATCGCCGCCTGCCGCAAGCTCGTTGTACGTCTTGGTGGCGGCATCGGAATCATGGGTGGCCAGCTGGTTCGGATCGTAGCTGGGGGTGCTCACCATGGCAAGGATGCGGCCGGTTTTCACCTCGATGGCCACGGCGGCGCCGTCCCTGGTGCCGAGCTGGTCGTACGCGACCTGCTGGATCTTGGGGTTAATTGACGTCTCGATGGACGCGCCTTGATTGGTGCTGCCGGTCAGCATGGCCTTGGCGCGCTGCCAGATCAGCGAGTCGGCCTCGCCGCTAAGCAACATGCTGCGCGAGGCTTCCAGGCCGCGATCCGCAGTCTGGTTGATGGAGAAGAATCCGGTGACCGGTGCGTACAGCGGTCCATTCGAATAGGTGCGCTGGTACTTGAATGCGTCATTTACCGGCTCCGATTGAGCCATTACCGTGCCGTCGGAGGCCAAGATGGCACCACGATAAGCGCCCAGCTGATGGTATAGGGCGCGGGCGTTGCGAGAGTCGTTGTTCAGCGTGCTGGAGCTGATGGCCATGATGATGGTAGATGACAGGCCGAGTACCACGAACAGAGCGATGACGGCGGTAAACAGCTGGCGCAGGTATTTGTTCATGCGCGTTCACCTCCGTTGGATGTGTCGATGGGGAAGTTCGTCTGGATCTGCGGCACCGGTGGGGCAGGAGGCATGGATGGCACCTGGGGCACCGAGGGAATGACCCCGGTACGGACCGTGTATTCGGGTTCCTCAGCGGTGTTTGGAATCTGCGGGTCGTTTGCTTCCTCAGACACGTCGTGCGGCGTGGCCGAGGCTACACGCGGGCGGACAATGGGCTCGGTGGCGCGTGCGCGGGCCTTAAGCTCCTTGTTGCGCAACGCCGCAAGCGCTTCATGCTGGAAGGTATCTGAAGTCAGCTCAGGCTCCGGCTGGTTCGCTGAATTGGAAATGACGATCAGCAACGCCGCAAGAATGTAGTTGGCGATAAGACTGGAACCGCCGGCTGCCATATATGGCAGGGTCAGGCCGGTAAGCGGAATGACGAGCGTGATGCCGCCGACCACGGTGAATACCTGGAAAGCCATGGTGAACACCAGTCCGGAAGCAAGCAGCTTGCCGAAACCGTCCTTGATTTTCATAGCGACGATGAAGCCGGAAGCGATGATGATCAGGTAGAGCATCAGAATAGCCATGACGCCCACCAGGCCGAGCTCCTCGCCGAGGGAGGCGTAGATGAAATCGGAGTTGGCGAAGGTGACCAGAGATGGATGCCCCTGGCCCAGACCGGTACCGATCATGCCGCCGGATGCCAGGCCGAAAATGCCGGTGACCAGCTGCCAAGAGCCGCCGGGGGACTTGGTGTACTGTTCGTTGCTGAACGGGTGCAGCCATGCATCGACTCTCGAACCCACATGGCTGAACATGCTTGCGGCCAGCATCGCACCTGCGGCAAAGGCGATCAGACCGATGACGATCCAGCTTTTGCGGCCTGTGGACGTGTACAGCATGGCCACGAACATGGCGAAGAACATGAGCGAGGTACCCAGATCGTGTTGCACGATGAGCACTCCCATCGAGGCGATCCACACCACGATGATAGGGCCTAAGTCCTTGATGCGGGGCAGCTGCAATCCCAGCACCTTTTTGCCGCCGACAGCCAGCTGATCGCGATGATCGAAGAGATAGGCGGCAAAAAAGAACGCGAGAAAAAGTTTGGCGAATTCACCGGGCTGGAAGCTGCCGAGGCCTGGAATGCGCACCCAGATACGAGCGCCGTTGATCTCTGTGCCGATAACCGGCAGCATGGGGGAAAGCAGCAGTATCAGACCCACCACCATCGACACGTAGGAAAAGCGCCTGAGAACGCGGTAATCTCGCAGGAAGACGATGATCAGCGTCGAAAGCACCAAAGCAACGTACAGCCATATGATCTGGCGCTTGGCGATATCCCATCCCTCGCTCTGATCGATGCGGGCGATCATCGTGATGCCGGTGGCGGTGAGCAGCAGTACGCACGGCATGATGGATTGGCTGGCATACGGCTGGAAGCGGGCGGTCAGCCCACAGAACACGAGGAACAGTGCGGCCGCCGCGCACAACATGATGGCGTATTGCACGGGGAATGCGCCGGTGGTGCGCTGGAACATCTGGATGAACGCCAGCGCGCTGATAGCCACGGCAAGCAGGAGCAGCGCAATTTGGCGGAAACGGGTAGCGATCATTGCGATCCTCCCGTGGTGGCGTCGTCGGCTGCCCCAATGCCGGACTCGGACTTGTTGGTATTGCCGGAAGTGGACGAGTTGGATGAGCCTGACGAGTTGCTGGATGTGGACTTCTTGGCCTGCTCGCTCTCCTGCTGCTTCTTGAACTTGTTCATTTCGCTACGAATAATGCCCACATGCGATTGGGCCTCGTCCAAGGAGCCCACCGAAATACCCCGATTGAGCTGATCGCGCCAAGTCTGCGGCAGATTCGACACGGTAATCGAGGTGCTGGAAACCTCATGAGACAGCGCCAAGCCGAACAGATTAGTAGGCACGCCTTGGTAAATAGCCACTTTGCCGTTGCTGTTGCCGACGTAATACCGGGTCTGGCTCCACATGTACGTGCCGGTGCCGGCACCGAACAGCACCGCCACAGCCAGAAGAATGGTGATGACTATGGCCAATCGGTTCCGCTGATGCTTGGCACGTGTGGCTTTCTTCTGCTCCACATGCTCGTCCCTGATGGCCTTGGCCACCTCGGGATCGTTCGGGTCCGCGGAAAGACGGCCGTCAGGCTTTTGCACTACCGGAATTTCGCCAGTATCCGGGTTATCGCGCTCGCCGGTCTCCTCGCGGACGGCGGAGGGCTGCACCACACGGGTGGTGGATGGCTCGGCGCTGGCTGGCGCTGCATCGTTATGTTGCGTGTCCGCTGGCTGCATCAGTGCCGCAGCGCGTTTGGCGGGCGAATGATCGTCCCTCAGCGCGGGGGCGGTGGCCACCGGTTCGTTGACGATATCGGCAATCGGCTCCAGGTTGCGGCTGGCTGCGCCGCCCACCAGCGGGGTCTGATGTGGCAGATCGAAGGCGTCGGCATCCAAAGCCAGCGTGGCGTCCGCAATCACGGCGGTGACGTTGTCGGTGCTGCCGGCGCGTAGGGCCATCTGCACCAAGCGTTGCGCGCATTCGCCTTGATCGGCCAATGCGGTCATCGTCTCTTTGATGGTGGAGTCTTCCAGCACGCCGCACAGGCCGTCGGAGCACAGCAGCCAACGATCCGCGGGGTGGGCCTTGCGAATGGAGATGTCCGGGTGCGGGTCGATGTCGAAATCACCGAGCACGCGCATAACGACATTGCGTTGCGGATGGTTCTTGGCCTCCGCAGGTGTGATGCGGCCGGTGTCGATCAGGTGCTGAACATAGCTGTGATCGCAGGTAATGCGGCTCAGGTGGCCGTCGCGCAGCAGGTATGCGCGGGAATCGCCGATATGCGCCACTACCCAGTAGCCGGCGACCAATGCCACTGCAGTGACGGTGGTGCCCATGCCGGCGAGCTTGCGTTCGCGCTTGGCTTTGCCGACGATGGCGTCATGCGCGGCCATAACGGAGGTTTCCATCATGCGGGAGATAACCTCGACATCACCGCCGGTATCGTCCTGCTCAATATGAGCCAGAGACCGGATGGCGATGGAAGATGCCGTGTCGCCGCCGGCATGACCGCCCATACCATCGCAAATGGCGATCAGATGCTCGCCGGCGAAGGAGGAATCCTGATTGTTCGCACGCACGGTGCCCACGTCGGACACAGTGGTGGAATACAGGAACAGCGGTTGTGAAGCGGCGGAATTAGGCATGCGGCTACCTCAGTTCAAAGGTTGTGGCGCCGATGCGCACGGGGACGCGAGCGGGCAGAATGGTGGGCTGGCTGATGCGCTGCTGATTGACCACGGTGCCGTTGGTGGAGTTCAGATCTTCAATAGCCCACTGGCCGGAACTGGGATCGCGATAGACGCGGGCGTGGTGGGAAGACACGAATTCGTCGTCTAAGACCACGGTATTTGACGCGGCGCGGCCCAAGCCGATTTCGGCTCCGGTGAGTGGCACGGAACTGCCGGCCAGCGGGCCGTCAATAATCACCAGCAAAGTGGGGTTGACGTTTCCGGAGGCAACCGGCGCGCTGGACGAAGTGGCACGGGAGACCGGTGCTTGCGGCGCCTCGGCCTTCTCCTTGTGCATCTCTCGTTCGCGGCGACGGCGAGAACGAGACGGGCGCGGGCTGAACGTCTCGATGTCTTTGTGCAACGAACGTACCGCCAGCCATATGAAAACCCACAGTAGGATGAGGAATCCATACTTGAGCAGGGCGAATGTCAGTTCGGTCATAGATAGATGACTTTCGGGCGGGGCGCTCGATTACTCCTGCGCTTGCGCGGAGGCCCAGTACAGGATGCGCGTGCGGCCGATGGTGATGGTGTTGCCGTCGAGCAGCGTGGCGGCGGGAACCTGATGGCCTTCCACGTATGTGCCGTTGGTGGAACCAAGATCGCGCGCGATTACGCCGTTGTCCGTGATGTCGATTTCCAGATGCTTGCGGGAGATGCCCGGATCATCGATGACGATGTCGCAGCCGGAGCCGCGGCCGATCATCGTCTTGTCTTTGGTGAGCAGGTACTGGTTGCCATTGACCTCGAGCACGGGGCTGTCTTCGGTCTGGGTGTCTGTGGTGACAGGCACGGCGTTGCCCTGCACGGATTCGGAGGCGAGGTTGAAGCTGCCCTTGGACAGATCCAGGTCTTCTTCAAAGATCACTACGACCGGGCCCACGAAGGCATAATGCTGGCTCTTGGCGTACTCGGTGAGGTTGTCGGCAAGCTCGTTGGCCAAAGTTTCGCTGCCCCATGCTTCGATGCGGTCGAAGTCCGGAGTGCTCAGCTTAAAACGGTATTCATTCGGGGCCACCGTGCGGTCACGGCCCACAGGCATGGCTTCGGCATCAATTTCACGCTCCAGCGCACTGGAGAGGTCGACAGGCTGCAGGTCTTTGGAGCCGAATTTGGCGAATACTCCGTTGACTGCACCCTCCACGCTTTTTTCAAAACGGTCGAGAACGCTCATAGTCCTCCCTTTCTAATCTTCACCTATCCTACGCGGCTGTAGGAATATGGGGGGTAAAAACAGGCCCGTTTGCCGGCGATGAGTGCAAAATTTCCAAAAAATAGACAGGAAAAGAGGGCGTGATGTGTCGTTTGGCACATCTCAGTGGGGTGGAACAGCCAGTTCGTGGCGGGTGCGCCCCACTACTGGCCTCTCAGCGGTGCAAAATATCCAGATGCTGGCGGTTTTGCCCTGCTGGGGAGCTGCCAGTGGGGCAAAACCACCAGTTCGTGGTGTATTGGCTTCGCTGGAAGCGTCTCAGTGGGGCAAATCTTCCAGTATCTGGTAAGACATCTCCACTGAGGGCTTGCTGGTGGGGTCAACTTGCCATGTACTGGCAGAATCGCCCCACTGAGTATGTTTCAGTGGGGCGGAACGCCAGTTCATGGCGGTTTTGCCCCACTGGAGGGAATTAGGACAGCGCCTCGCGTAGGAAGTCGCGCTGGAGTGTGAGCAGATTCTCGGCCACCGTTTCGTCGTTGGTCATATGGGTGATGCCCGTCAGCGGCAGGAAGGTATGCGGACGGCCTGCTGCCATCAAGGCTTGCGAGAGACGCAGGCTGTGGGCGATGGTGACGTTGTCGTCGGCAAAGCCGTGGATGAGCATCAGTGGGCGTGTGAGCTTCGGCGCGTCCTGAACGATGCCGTTGCGGTAATACACATCCGGGTCGAGGCCCAGATAACGCTCGGTGTAGTGCGTGTCGTACAGCGTCCAGTCGGTGGGCGGGGCACCGGCGCAGGCGGCCTTGAACACGTCGGGTGCGTCCAGTACGGCCAACGCGGAGAGGAATCCTCCGTAGGACCAGCCGATTATGCACACCTTATCGAGGTTGGGCATAGGAATTGCCTCCCGCTTGCGGGAGGTGGCGCAAGGCGCCGATGGACGGTTCTCAGCCTTGGCTAAATCGCCCTCGGTCAACTGCGTCGAGAGTCCCCGGTCGGCGTTCAGCTTGGCGATGGCTTCGGGCAGAGCGTTGACGGCCTCGACCTGATCGGCCAACGTCACGTCCTTCATGTCTTCGAAGATTTCGCGATCCCAAGCCGGGCCGCGACCGGTGGTGCCGCGATTGTCTGCGGTAACCACCAGGAAGCCTTGATCGGCCCACCACTGGCTTTCCCAGTAGAACGACTGCGAGGCGATGACCTGCTGGAATCCTGGGCCGCCGTACGGCTTCATCAGCACCGGCAGCTTATCGGCGTGCGCGTAAGGGCTTTCGGGGCTTGGCGCGATAATCGCCGTGTACATCTGGTGCTCGCCGAGGCGTGTAAAGGTGACGTTCGGCGTGAATCCGGGTTCGGCAGCGGTGCTGGCGATAGTGGCTTCTGCTGGTCCTTCTCCCTGGGAGGAACTGTCGGCCGTAGGGAGATTGAGCGGAGTCTCGGTCGTCACCGGTGCGCTCCCCTCAGTTCGCTTCGCGGCCAGCTCCCCTCGGAGAGGGGAGCCAAGGATGTGGAACATCTGAGCATTGGCATGGGTCATGTCGCGACCGGAAACGACCATGCCGTGCTCGGCGTGCGAGGCGGTCCACTGGCCAGGCACAGTGGTCACGGGTGTGATATCGCCGCTGTAATTGATGCTCACCACGTCGAAGCTTCGAGCATCATGCCCACCAATCATGGACGCGATGGACTCGTCGGATGCGCCAGCACCGTTGGTGGTGCCGTCGTCATCGCTGGACTCGGCCCATGCGGATGGCACCTCGGGGGCGATCTCCGGCGCGCGCTGCACTACAGCCAGCACGTCGGTATCAGTCACATCGAGCACAGTGCGCACATTCCAGCCGGCGGGCGTGAACGGCCGGCCATCCACGGTCAGACGGTTGGTATCGGTGTCCATGTCGTTCAACGAGCACACCAGACGGCCATCTGTCGTGTAGGCGGGCGTGCCATGAATCAGATCGATCCATTGCTCATTCGCATGCTCCTCAAGTACGCGGGTGGCGCCGAGCGTCGGGGCGGACGATGCAAATGAAGAGGTCTCGCCGGTTTCGTTGTCGCCGCCGAACTCCACGACATCAGTTTCCACAATCCTCTCGCTCTGATCGGTACTGGCTGCCTGAGCCCAAGTGGCGGCAACGTCATCGCTCAGCGCCTCCGGCTCTTCGGCGGTCTCAACCGCCACCTCGAGCACCTGATCGCGGGTCTGGCGGCGGTTCTGCACCAGCACCAGAGGATCATGGCCGCGCTGCCAATTCACGGCAGCCACATATTCGTAGGCTTCGCGATCCCATGCCACATCAGCATTGCCGGTGATGCCGGCGTATCGGTAGTTCTCATCAAACGCAAGGCTGATTACGGTCAGATACACATCGGCATTGCGGGTCAGCGCGCGCGGGTAGCGGCGACCGGTGGCAGTGGCCTCGGGATTGGCCGGATCGCTGATGTACCAGGTCGGTTCATCGGCGGTATCAAAGGACTCGAATAGCACATGCTGCGAATCCGGCGACCACCAGAAACCGTCATAGCGATCCATCTCTTCGCCGGCCACAAACTCGGCCAAACCAATCTTCCAGGTGTTTTCAGCTGGGTTGCCGTCCTCGTCCTCCACACTTACGCCGTAGATGGCGGTGATACGGTCGGTGAGCGGCTGGTCGCCGTCCTCCTCATCGCCGTACAGGCCCTCACTCAGCGCGGATTCCTCGGCATCTGCCTCTACTTCAACGCCGTTGTCCAGCTCACCTTCGGGCACTTCGAACGGTTCGCCCTCAGCCGGCCAATCGCCAATGTCGACCAGCATCAAGTAGGTGCCGGTGGTGTACAGCACATGCTCGCCGTCTGGGGCGATGCGCGGGTTGAGCACCGGCGTATACATTGCCGGATCCTCGTCCAGCCATTCGCCGGCCAGCTCGCGGGTGCGACTGGTCGGCGCGCCAGTTGCGGCATCGTTGCCAATCTCCGTCAGAAACAGCCGACCATTGATGGTGAACACCACGCGATCACCATCGGCGTCAACGGAATAGCTCACGATGCCAGTGCCGCCTTCACGGGCACGTTCGCGGCGTGCTTTCTCCTCGGCCGGCACATTTTCGCTATCAGCGGTAGCGCCCAGTAGCTCACGCGGATCGGTCAGCTTGGTTTCGTGATGCTCGCTCGAGTCATCAAACCAACTCAGCCACAATGCGGTGACGAGATCCTCGGGGCCGTCGGAGCGCAGGAACAGCGCTCGCGAACCGTCGCCTATGGTTTGCGCGGAACGCGGGGCTCCGCAGGTGAAGCGCAGCGTACGTGCCCTGCGACGAGGCAGATTGGCGATTGCATCGGTAACATCATTGGTTTCGCTCATGCTTCCAACCTACGCGCTTGTACGGTCAGGGGGAGTTGCTGCCGGCAACGAAGCAATACATCGGTTCGTTCACAATTTTGCCTTGCTGGCGGCTCCTCAGTGAGGCATTTTGTCGGCTGGTTCGAGGTTTTGCCTTGTTGGCGGCTTCTCAGTGAGGCATTTTGTCGGCTGGTTCGAGGTTTTGCCTTGCTGGCGGCTTCTCAGTGAGGCATTTTGTCGGCTGGTTCGAGGTTTTACCTCGCTAACGGCCTCTCAGTGAGGCAAATCATCGACTGGTCCGAGGTTTTGCCCACCGCAACAGGTGGTGGGCGATAAGAATCCGCTCCGGCAGGCTTGCTGGCCGTAAGATAGTGGATATGCAGGTGACGATGATCGACGAAAACAAGTACGCCGAAACGATGACGGACGTGGTGCTGCCCGCCCTCGAGCAATGCCGAGATGAAGGCTGGTATGATCCGTCCGCTGCCGAGCGATCGGCTGGTATTGAGCCGCTTTCCGGCATTATGGATACAGGCGGACGCTCTGGTCAACTGCACTACTTGTGCTACGACTCGGCCAAGTTCGACGCAATTCGCGAGCAAGGCGCCACCGCCACCTTCCGCGGGGCCATCGTCATCAGCCACGGGTTCACCGAGTTCGCGGAAAAATATGACGAGCTGGTCTGGTACTTCCTGCTTGCCGGCTATTCGGTATGTGTGCTCGAGCATCGTGGGCACGGCAAATCTTCCCGCGACGTCGAGAACCCATGCATGGTGTGGATCGATGATTGGCGCCGATATGTGGCCGATTTGGCCGGCTTCGCCGAAACCATCGGCCAGCAGTACGCGGCCGGCATGCCGCTGAACCTGTTTTGCCACTCGATGGGTGGCGGCATCGGCGCACTGGTGCTTGAGCAGTATCCGACCTTGTTCGACAAGGCGGTGCTCTCCGCCCCGATGATCGCCCCCGCCACTGGTATGCCGTTGGGCGTGGCCCGTGTGCTGGTCGGCGCGCTGTGCGGTCTGGGGTTCGGCAAAAAGCGCGTGTTCGGACAGTCCGACTTCACCCCGGAATTCTCCATGGAAGGCAACGAGGGCGCCTCCGAGGCGCGTGAACGCTGGTATTTCAAACTGCGTTGCGAGAACCGTGAGTATCAGACCTATTGTGCGGCCTTCGAATGGGTGCGGCAGGCGCTGAAGATGAACCGGGCTGTGCTCAGCCCCACCGCCTGCGCCGAAGTGGAGACGCCAGTGCTGCTGTTCCAGTCCGGGCGCGATATCTGGGTGCTCAACAATCCGCAGAACCGTTTCGTCCAACTGGTCAAGGACGGCGGCGGCGAGGCGGACATGGTGCGTTACCCTGAATCGCTGCATGAGATTTTCTCGATGCCGAACGCCATCTACAAGCCGTACCTCGAGAGAATCCTGAGCTTCTACGACGATCCGATGATTGCCAGCGCCACGTACTGATTGAGTGGAATATATCAGAATTTCACTGTGGGTAAAACTCCGGAATGATTGCCGCGCTCTGGAATTGGGTGAAGTGAAGGTCAAAGGTTGAGAGCCCGGGAGGGTTCCGGAACCGGCCACGATAACCGTTGCCAGCCCGTGATACGGGTTGACGGCTGGTAGCCAAGCCGATTCTCTCCTAATCGAGGAGTACCGATTATGGCAATGTTTCCGGCTTTGATGAATGACACTATGTTCTCGGATCTGTTCGATGACCCGTTCTTTGAGGGCTGGCGCAACACGGACAATGCGATGAGCGCTGCGATGCCTGCCAACATGATGACCACCGATGTGCGCGAGACCGATAAGGGCTACGACGTCGACATCGATATGCCTGGTTTCAAGAAGGACGACATCAACCTTGAGTTGAACAACGGCTATCTGACCGTGTCCGCGTCTCGCAGCAGCGAGCATGAAGACAAGGATCCGGCTGCTGAAGGTAAGGACTCGGATGAGCAGTGCGCTTGCGCGTCCGATTCCGGCAAGTGGCTGCGCCGCGAACGCTACATGGGTTCGTGCTCTCGTAGCTTCTATGTCGGCGATGACGTGAAGGAATCCGACATCCACGCCAGCTACCAGAACGGCACGCTGTGCGTCCAGGTGCCGAAGATGCAGGCTCAGCCGCAGGTTGAGGCCAAGCATCAGATCGCAATTGAGGGCTGATTGAGATTGTTGCGCTCAGTCTCTCTTGAAGCTTAGCTTCGTAGTGTGCTTGCCCGGTGTCCAGCATCGGGCTTGTTGCCCCCTATGACGAGGAGGTTGTCAGCGAAGCTGACTGGGGGAGAGATTAGCGCAATCGATTGCAAACTAGACTCTGTTCCCTGCGCTGTCTGTCCTACGCTTTCAACGCCGACTATTGTGACAGACGGCGGGAAACATAGCCAATGCAAATGCCGGACAGGGTGTACACCCTGCCCGGCATTTTGCTGTTTTGAGCACCCTGTTTTGCCATGTTCTTATTCCGGTCGCGTGCCGTTCCGCCGCTGTACATATCCGGTGGGTAGAGTGACTTCGAAACGAGGCAAGAGAGGACATGCATATGGCAGACGACGCGCGCAACGCAAGCGGCACACCGGCACCGACGGCAAGTCATGCCGGCCATTCCGGCGGCCATGTTGTTTCCTCCCGTGCCACTGCGGTCGGCCTGATGGCAATTGTGCTGTGGAGCTTCATGGCCGGCACTGTGCGCATCGTGTCTGAAAGCTTCGGTGCCACGCTCGGATCGGCCCTGATATATACGGTTGGCGGCATCCTGCTGTTGGTGTTCCGTCGTCCGGCACCGATCCGCGCGTTCCCCAAGAAGTATCTGATTATCGGCGGCCTGCTGTTTGTGTTTTATGAATCGTCGATTTCGCTTTCGCTCGGTTTGGCCTCTACGGCCGCTTCGTCGGTGGAAGTGAGCCTGGTCAACTACCTATGGCCCACGATGATGGTGCTTCTGGCGGCGGGCGTATCCCGTCGCAGGCATGCGGTGTGGAAGGTGCTGCCGGGCGCGATCGTGGCCACGGTTGGCGTCGCGCTGGCGGTTGGTGGTAATTCCGGGCTTGACTGGCAGGCAGCCGCTGGACACATAGCTGATAATCCGCTGCCGTATGTGTTGGCTTTTGCGGGCGCGCTCGCATGGTCGGTGTATGCGGTGTTCACGCCAGCCTGGTCACATGGAGTGGATGGCACTTCGGTGTTCTTCCCGTGTGTAGCCGTGGCATTGTGGATTATCCATTTTGCTTCCGGGCAGGGCTGGCCTGCAGAGCCGCCGAGTCTGGTCGCATGGCTGTTCGTCTTCATTGCGGCTGCCGCAATCGGCGGTGGCTATGCCTGCTGGGGCTACGGCATTCTGCACGGCTCGATGGAGCGGCTGGCCATCGCCTCCTATGCCACGCCGGTGCTCTCCACTGGGGCCAGTGCGGTGCTATTGGGATTGGCGTTATCGTTGCCGTTCTGGTGCGGTGCGTTGCTGGTGGCCGCTGGTTCGGTGCTGAACTATCTGGTCACCGCGCGTCGCTCAGACCCCACCACGTAGTGAAATCTCCACCACGATGTGAATTGCCCACCACGATGCGTCTCAAAACGGCTTAATTCCGGGAATCATCAAATTCCGCTCACCGCGTGGTGGGCTTTTTACTACGCGGTGGGAGGCTCACCGCGTAGTGGAATTAACCATAATCACTTGCCTCGGCGCTCGGACGGGCGGCGGATCGGGTCAAGCAGGGCGTCCGGATTGGAAATGCCGAACATGCTGCGTCCGCCGGTGGATTCAGGGTGCTTGGCGAGGATGACCAGAGAAATCGCACCCGGAACCAGAATGATCACGGACAGGGCGGCCAATCCCCAGTTCACAAAGAATCCGAGGCACAGCACGATAACCGCCACAACCACCACGGTGCCGATAATGGTCAGTCGCGCCTGATGCAGGTTGGAGACGCGGGTCCAGGAAGCGTTCTTGGCCGCGGCGACGTCGGTCTCGGATGACTTGCCGGCGGAAGTCGGGCGTTGTTCGTTCGCGTTCGTTATACCTGCCAGCATATGCCCTGACGTCTGATGATGCGTTCCGGACAAAGTCTGAATAAAGGTTGAGAACTCTCGGGATGTTCTGTGAAATCCGACACTCTTCCCTGAATTGCGCGATAGGCTTACGTGAGCTCTTGGAAAGCGTGGGGGTGAAGGTATGAGGAACTCCGTCTGGAAGACGTTGATGGAGCTGTCGCTGATTCGGGGAATCGTTCCTCAGACCGTATTCGGCGTGACCGCAGTGGCGGCACTCGTATTGCTGATCGGATTGGTTGTGGGCAAGCGGAACCGTGCGCATCGCATGCACCCGCTAATCGTGTCATTGATCGTCGCCGTGGCCGCCGGTGCTGTAGGCCTGTTGGCGGCATGGTTGGTATCCGACGTGTTCATGGCATTCGAGGTCTCGCTCGGCTGGCCGGTGATCTTTACCATCGCCGGCGGCATCGCGGCGGTCGGCTTCGTAATTGCCGCAGCCGTGATCGTCCAAGGACTGCGTCGCGTCGTCGCCATCATTCTGGTGCCGTTGATACTGGTCTCCACGGCACTCGGCGTGGATTCGATCTATGGCGAATACCAGACCATTGGCAACCTCGTCGGCTATTCGCCATATGCTTCGCTGAGCTCGGTCAAAGTGCACGAATCCGCGATGAGCGTGGACCAATGGCGTAAGCGTGCCCAGCGCAACGATTTGCCCGACATGCCGCAAACCGGCAAGGTGCTTACTGTCACCATTCCCAATACGAAATCGAACTTCGCCGCGCGCCCGGCAATGATCTATCTGCCGCCCGCCGCGCTTAGCGAGATGCCTCCGACGTTGCCGGTTATGGAACTGATGGCCGGGCAGCCGGGCAGCCCGAGCCGCCTTATCGACGCGGGCAACATCGCGGCAATGATGGACTCGTATGCGGCCAAGCATGACGGTCTGGCGCCAATCGTGATTGCGCCCGACCAGAATGGTGAGGTGTCGCATAACAGCCTGTGTGCCGACACCACCCAAGGCAATGCCGAGACCTATCTCACCAAGGATGTGGTCGTGTGGGCCAAGAAGAATCTGCCTGTGGCCAAGTCGGCGAAGATGTGGGCGATTGGCGGCTTCTCGCAGGGTGGCACCTGCACCACGCAGCTCGGCCCGCGTCATCCTGAGTTGTACGGCGCGATGCTGCCGGTGGACGGTGAGCTCAAGCCGACGAATGGTACGGTCGCCAAGATGGTCAAGGAGTATTTCGCCGGTGACCAGTCCGCTTATGACGCACAGGTGCCGGTCAATGTGATTGCCACCACCGGCTCGTCGGACCAGGCGCTGTTCTCCGGCGCGGGCGAACGGGATAAAGAGTCGATACATAATATGCGTCTGATTGCCCAAGCCGCACGCAAAGTCGGCATGGACGTCACCGAACTGGTCGTGCCGGATACCGGACATGACTGGCATGCGGTGCAAGCCGTCTGGCGGGCCGGGCTTGACTGGTTCGGCGAACGAACCGGATTGGGTGAGATGCCGCAACCGTTGAAGGACTACAACCAAGTGGAGGTGTTGCAATGAGCGACGAACAGCAGCATGAGGGCGGCAGGAAGCCGCAGACCTCGCATGCGTCCAAGTCTCATGCGCCGAAATCCGGCCATGTTGCGGACAGCTGGCGTGAACTGGCCGAGGACGCGCGGCAGTGGGCGGATGGCCATAGGCTGGCCGTTGTGGCCACGACGGTGCTGGTCGTGCTGAACTTGGTGGTATGGCTGGTGGCCACCATGGCCGGATTCGCGTTCCCATTGCGCCTAGACACCAGTATGGCCGAGTTCGATCTCGGCAAACTGGTGTGCTCGTTGTTCCTGGCGCGCGGCGTGATCCAGCTCATCATTGATGCCGTGCTGTGGCTCGTCATGTTCTCCATCGCCGAGCCATGGCTGGGTCGCACCCGCACCGTTGCTGCTGCGCTCGCCTGCGCTGCTGCAGGCGCGCTTATCGGCCTTGGCCTGTGCGCGGCGGCCGGTTGGCTGTTCCAGGATTCCCAGTTCGTCTCCCGCATGCAGTTTGCCCTGAGCCCGCTGGTGCTGCCGGTCGGCGCATTGATGGCGGCCAGCGCCTTCTGCGGCCACCTGTGGCGGCGGCGTATCCGGCTCATCGGATATGTGGCGATTCTGGTCGTGCTGCTCTACAGCGGCAACCCCGGCGACTACTGCATTCTCGCCGCCGCATTGCTCGGTCACATCGCCGGCCGTGTGATGGCCGGTCCACCCGCGCACGCCGAAACCGGCTGGCACTGGCTGCGTAGCACCTCATTCGAAGCACGTCGCGTGTTCGCCGCCATCGCCGTGGTGCTGGCGCTGGGGCCGGTCATTTCCATCACCTCGCATAACCATGCCGGGCCGTTGAGCACGGTCGGCCTACTGATGAGCCCGGCTTCCGTCGACAACGGCACCTTGGCCAAATGCTTGGCCGGAGCCACGCACAGCGGTTGCTTCCTGCAATTCGACCTGTTGCGTGCTTCGATGCCTGGCGCGGTTCTGCGCTCGCTGCTGCCCACAGCCGTGACCTTGGTGCTGGCATGGGGCCTGTATCGCGGTCGACGGTTTGCGGCCATCTGCGCTGTGGCCATCAACCTGTTCACTGCGGGCGTCGCCATTGCCTATTATCTGGTCGTGCCGCTGAGCTTTGCACCGAACGGTATGACGTCCTTGCTGCAGCATGGCGCGATTACCGCTTGCGTGGCGAATGCTCTGCCACCGTTGATTTTTGCCGTCGCCTTGGCTGCGATGCTGAAGCATTTCCCGATTCGTGTCGGCTGGCGCCGGCTGATCGGCGGCGTCGGTGTAATCGTGCTGGTCTTACTGGCCTGCGCCGCCGTGTACCTTATGTACGGCATCGCCCAGCCGGACGCGTTTGCGCCTCGGGCCACGGCGTCGTCGCTGTTGGCCGAACTGCCGGGACGGTTCCTGCCCATCGGGTTCCTGAGCCATATGAAGTTGTCGTTCGTGCCGCGTACGCCATTGGCGTCCGTGGTGTATCAGGGCGTTGGCTTGGTGTTCTGGATCGTGGTGCTGGCCGTGGTGATGCGTTGGATGAGCGACGTCAGTGAGTCGAATGAACGGGCGCAGGCCCGTGCCGAACGGCTGGTTGAGACCGGCGGCGAATCGATGAGCTTCATGACCACGTGGGAAGGCAACGACTATTGGCTGTCGCCCACGGGCAAATCGGCCGTGGCATACCGTGTACTCAACGGTATTGCGTTGACCTGCACTGGGCCATTTGGCGATCCGGCGGAGTGGATGGACGATCTGACCGGATTCACGCAGTATTGCGTGGAACGGTCGTGGTCGCCGGTGTTCTACAGTGTGCATCGCGAGCAGCGTGATGCGCTGCTGGCTGAGGGATGGAACTCGATTGAGGTCGGTAGTGAAATGGTTGTGGACCCGCGTGTGTGGAAGACCACCGGCAAGAAATGGCAGGACGTGCGTACCGCCATCAACAAAGCCAAGCGCGACGGCATCACCGATGTGCAGTCCACGTTCCTGGAATCGCCGCTGGAAGTGCGTGAGCAGATTGAGGACATCTCCGAGGAATGGGCACAGCTCAAGGCTTTGCCGGAGATGAAGTTTACGTTGGGCGGTGTCGAGGAACTGCGTGACCCGCGCGTGCGTCTTCTGTATGCCGTCGATGCGGATGGGCGTGTGCTGGGCGTCACCAGCTGGCTGCCCACATGGCGTGATGGGCGCGTGGTCGGTTGGACACTAGACTTCATGCGGCATCGTACCGACAGTCCTAACGGCATCATGGAGTTCCTGATTGCGCGTATGGCCGAGCGTCTGCGTGATGAGGGGGCTGCGGATCCGGAGCGTGCCGCAGAGTTCATGAGTTTGTCCGCGGCTCCGTTGGCCGGTATGAACCCCGAGCGGGACAATGCCGGCGAAGGTGGTGCGCCGGCCGGGGAAGGCACACAGGTGCTCCAGCATGCGCTGCAGATCGTGGCCGATTGGATGGAGCCGGCGTACGGCTTCCACTCGTTGTTCAACTTCAAGCGCAAGTTCCAGCCCACCGAGGCACCGGTCTACGTGTGCTACCCGGACCCGGCGGCATTGCCCCAGATCGGGCTGGCCGTGGTGCGCGCCTACGTGCCCAGCGTGACGCCCACCGAAGTGGCCGGCATGCTCAGCACGCTGCGGTCGTAGGGTGTGGGGCATATGGACCCTGACAATTGTGTTCGCGGTTGAGGCTCTAGGCCGTTTGCCTGTTCGTTTACGTACGGACCGGAGACTGGCCGATTCGAGCCCAAGATGGGGCTATCTGCTTTCAAAGAGGTACCTTCAGCTTCTTGCGGATAGCTAACTGCCTTCGGAGGGGTACCTGAACCCTGAAATCCCAAGTATGAGCGTTGCAATGACGGCGTTTGTACTCGGGATTTCCCATATTCGGTACCCCTTTGGACGGAGATAGCATTCCGCGGAAGCCCGAATATACCTCTTTGAACGGAGAAACCCCAGCGAGGGGGCATAGAAGTCGCTATCTCCGTTTCAAGGGGCTGATTCGGCCTGCTCCGGAGGTCTACTCTCGTTTCGAGGGGCTGATGCCGAAGTATTCACGCTCCGAAACTGGCGGAATGGCGTTGGCGCAGATGGGTTTCTACATGCGTTCTAGTGGATGACTAGCCCCTTGAAACGAAAGTAGACCTCCGGCGGAGGCCGAATCAGCCCCTCGAAAGCGTTTTTGCCGTTGCGGAGATTTTCCAGCCGTACCGTGAACCGTCTCAACGGTGTAACGTGGGACGCATGAGCGAACTTACCGAACATAATGACGGCAACACGCAGGTCGCATACTTCGCCGGTGGCTGCTTCTGGGGGCTGGAGCGCTACTTCCAGAACATCGACGGTGTCACGGACACCACGGTTGGCTACGCGCAATCCACGGTCGAATCGCCGACCTACGGGCAGGTGTGCGCGGGCGGCACGGATGCAGCCGAAACCGTGCAGGTTACTTTCGACCCAGCACGGGTAAGCCTGCGGACACTGGCATTGCTGTTCTTGGAAGTCATCGACCCGTTCTCGGTGGATCAGCAGGGCGAGGACCGCGGCCGGCAATACCGCACCGGCATGTTCTACACGGACGAGACGCAGCGTGCCGTGTACGTGGCGGCCTTGGAACAGCTGGTCGACCGTCAGCCGCAGCGCCCGGCCGTGTTGGTCGAGCCGCTACGCAATTTCTACCCGGCCGAGGCCCATCATCAGGATTATCTGATCAACAATCCCGGCGGCTACTGCCATGTGCCGATTGCGGCGATTGCGAACGTGAAGCGCCGCCAGAAGTACGTGGAGCGTATCTGGGACTTGACGCTCGAGCAGTTCGCGGTCACGCAGAACGCCGCTACTGAACGCCCGTTCGTCAACGAGTATGACGAGGAGTTCGAGCCCGGCATTTACGTGGATATCGTCAGCGGCGAGCCGTTGTTCTCTTCGCGGGACAAGTTCGACTCCGGCTGTGGCTGGCCCGCGTTTTCCCGGCCGATTAAGGGTGACTTGCTGACTGAGCACGAGGATCATCGCATTCCGGGGCGTGATCGTATTGAGGTGCGTACTTCCGACACGCAGATTCATCTGGGGCATGTGTTCCCCGACGGGCCGGCCGACCGAGGCGGCCTGCGCTACTGTATGAATTCCGCCGCGCTGCGATTCGTGCCGCGCTCGCGCATGGCCGAGGAAGGCTACGGCGACTGGGTTCCGGTTGTGGATGGGGAAGCTGACGGTCCGGTCGGGAAGACCGATCAGCCTGGGGCAGCTCACGAACGGTAAGCCGCGACTGCACGAGCTGCATGAGATGTGGCATTTTGCTGAATATAAGCGCCGAAAGGACCGGACAGCAACATGAGCATGGAGAACATTGCGGGCGCTCGCAAACCTGCCAAGCGTGAGGATGAGCGGACGGTTGCCGGCGAGCATCGTATGATGCGTCGCGCGGATCGTGAGGTGACCGACCCCGAGCAGATCGCTGCGATTATCGCCGCTTGCGACATCGTCGAAGTGGCATATGCGGATGCTGAGGGCCTGGCCATCGTGCCGTTGAATTTCGGATTTGATTATGAGTATGACGAGGCTGATGGTGTTGCCGCAACAGTCTTGGTGAACGGTGCTGAGACGGTCGGCAGCACGGGAGTCGTGGCAGCCGATGAGGTGGGGTGCCCCGGCAAACTGACGCTCTGGTTCCATTCCGCGCCGCACGGCCGCAAGCTCGACGCGATTCGTGCCGCAGCCGGCGGGCGTCTGCCCGTGGCATTCACCATGCAGGCCGACTGCGAGGTGGTGGCGGGTCGCACCACGTGCAATTGGGGCGAGGCGTTCAAGTCGATTGTCGGCAATGGCGAGGCCTCGCTGGTCAAGGATTTGGGCGAATGCCGCCACGGCTTGCAGGCGCTGATGGCGCAGCAGGCGCACATGCCGCACGTCGAATTCACCGACGCGCAGGTGCGCAGCGTCACAGTGTGGAAGATCGAGGTCGATTACTTCACCACCAAGGTCCGTGCCAAGCCCGCGCCCGCGCACATGCATCAGCGCCCTGCCGTGCCGCGCGCAGGTGTGATCGGTGCCCGATAACATCATTGCAGCAAGGATGGGATGTCGGTTGTGGTGCGGCTCAACGGTTCTTAACGTACCGGGTGCCGCGGCCGGCGCCCAGTTTGGTGATGGTGCCGTTGTCAAGCAGTGTCTTCAGTGTACGTTCAACAGTGCTGGCGCTGATATCGGGCAATTGTTGAAGTATGTCCGCTTTTGAGAGCGGCGATAATATGCGATCAAATAGATTGCCGATACGCTGCTCCTTGGTGGGTTTTCTATTGCTGCCCCAGCCGGACACTTCCCCAATCCGTTCGTCGAACTCTTTACAGGCAGTGAGGATGACGCCGAGTAAATAGTTCACAAATGGTGCATAGTCGTTGACGTTGTCGTTCCAGCCGTATGTGCTCGCGGCAAGTGCCTCGTAATAGGTGTCTTTGGTCCGCTCGATAAGGTGTTCAATGCTGATATATTTACCTACTTGGTAACCATTGCGGTAGAGCAGTAGCAAGGTCAGCAGCCGGCTCATTCGACCATTGCCGTCATTGAATGGGTGGATGCAGATGAAGTCGAAGGTGAACATTGCTGTGGCGAGCAATGAATCGATATGTCCGTCTTGGATGGCTTCTGTATAGGCGGCGCAGGCGCGCTCGACGAGCTCCGGTGTGATGAGTGCGTTTGGGGGCGTGAAACGAATGATTTGTTTTCCGGTGGCGTCGCGCTCTATGATGACATTGTCGCTGTCTTTGAAATGTCCGCCGAAAGCGAGGCCAGTGTATCGGAACAGATTGCGATGCAGTTGGAGGATTGTATTTGGGGTCGGTGGAATGTAGTCGTGGCTTTCGTGGATGGTGGCGAGTACGTCGCGATAGCCGGCGATTTCCTCCTCGGCACGATTGCGTGGCGTGGTTTTTTCTGCAACCAGTGCCTTGAGTCGCTTGTCGCTGGTAGAGATACCTTCAATACGATTGGATGCGTTGGTGCTTTGAATGCGTGCAACCGCGATGAGTGTGTTCAACAAATCAGGCCTGATTGCAGCCTGTACGCTTTGGCGACCTTTGGCTTCGTGGATGGCGGATAGCAGTGTTGTGGTTCGTGGGGTGAGCAGTCCCTTGGCGGTGGTGATGTAGTCGAAGTGCTTCATTGTGAATCTCTTTCTGCATCATCGAATAGTTTTCTGCATCATATTCTATCAATATGATGCAGAAAAGTGGATTGTTATTCCCTTGATGATGGTGTTGCTCAAATCTCACCTTCCGCTGGCGGGAGGTGGCTCGCAGCGCCGGTGGGTGGTTTGCTCTCGAACCCGATAGACTTGCCGCATGGCAGCAGTGACAATGGTAATTACCAGTTGCAATCAGGGTCCGTTGATTCGCGAAGCAGTCGAGTCGGCATTGTCCCAGACGGTTCGCCCGGAACGCATCATCATCGTGGATGATGGTTCCGATGAGCAAACATCTGTTGATGTATTGAGCGCAATTCTCGACGATTGCCGGCATGGAGTGCTGGATGCGGGCGGTGTCGCCGTCGATCTTATCGGGCAGGTGAATGCAGGTCCCTCCGCCGCGCGCAACCGCGGCATCGCCGCTGCCGAGACGCCGTTCGTGGTGGTGCTGGATGGCGATGACCGTTTGATGCCGACCTTCATTGAGCGTACGTTGCCGTTGCTGGCTGCTGATGATTCGATGGTTGCGTCCTCTGGTTGGCTGCGTACGTTCGGGGTTCTGGGCTCAGTGGTCCAACCGACCGGTGGCGACGCGGGGGCGTTCGTGTCACATAACTGCTGCCCGGCCACATGCATGATTCGCCGCTCGGCGTGGGAGCGTTGCGGCGGATATGACGAGTCGATGCGTAGCGGCTTTGAGGATTGGGATTTCTTTTTGTCGATGTTGGAAAGTGGGCTGGCTGCGAAAGCGGAAGATGGTATCGACGGTATTGGGGATGCCGGCGGTATCGATGATGCCGATGGTGTCGAGGATGCTGGTAGTGCAGGCGGTGCTGTGGATATTGGCGGTACTAAGGATACCGGGAACATTGAGGCTGTCAGGGATGCCGGTAACACCAAGAATCCCAAGGAGGGCACGGCTTGCATCGGCATCGCCCCCGAGTCCCTAATCGAGTACCGCACGGCCCCGGCCTCCTCAAACGTGACCAGCATGACCAAGCGCCTCGATCTCATGCGCTTCCTGATCGCCAAGCACCGCGATCTCTACGCCGCGCACATCGCCGACGCCATCCTCGGCGTTGAAGCCATCTCCATGAGCCGCTTAACCATGTGGGAATCGTTGATGCGCGGCGACACCACCGCCAGCCAAGCCTTCATGACCCACCCCACCTATGGCGACGGTGGAATGGCCGCCGCCGTACGCTTGCGGAGTTGATGGTCAGCCGGGCCGGCTCAAATCGGTGTCCCCACTGTCGTCAACCTGCCAGTTTTTGGCCGGCAAACGCCGCTGAGAGCCTTTTGGCGGCGTCAAGTTGCCAGCACTTGGCCCATTAGCGTCGTTGCCGTGGTCGCTTGCGGTGGTCTACGAAAGGATGTGGTCCGTGGACGCTGCAGACAGTCAGAAACATGTGAGCGGTAGTCATCACGTGCTGAATATTCCTGGTACGCTCTTTTTGGACCATTCGCTGACAGAGAGTATTTGTTGAAGGAATGAGGATGTCGTGAGCGCTATACCGATTATTGACCTGTTCGCAGGCCCCGGAGGCCTTGGCGAGGGTTTTTCGTCGCTCAAGGATCTGGACGGTAAGCTAATTTTCCAGATTTGCATGTCGGTGGAAATGGAAAAGAACGCACATGACACTCTACGGTTGCGCTCGTTCGTACGTAAAATCATGAAGTCTGATGGGCAGTTGCCGAAATGCTACTTGAACTATCTTGATAACCCATCAGCTTACAATTTCCAAGCCATGCAGCTAGAATATCCGGATGAGTGGGCTGAGGCTGATAAAGAAGCTGTTCGAGGCACTTTGGTGGAAGGCGATGACACCTTTGTGGATATGGCCAAGGATAAGTTGAAGGCTCGTTGTGGCGATAACTACAATGGCCCACTTGTACTTATTGGTGGGCCACCTTGTCAAGCGTATTCTCTTGTGGGGCGTGCGCGGAGGACGCGGAACAAAGAGGCCTTGGATAACGATGTCAAGCAGACGCTCTACAAGTGCTACCTCCAGTTTATCGAAGAACTACGCCCTACGGTTTTCGTTATGGAGAACGTGAAAGGTATCCTTTCTGCTCAGCACCGTCATCAGGGCGTGTTTGCGCATATCGAACGAGATATGCAGGATGCCGGTTACACGTTGCATTCTCTAGTGGTTGATGAACCTGAGACTCCCAAGGACTTCATCGTGAAGGCTGAATGTTATGGCATTCCTCAGGCCCGTCATCGCGTAATTCTTCTTGGTGTCCGTAATGATGAGGAACGTGGCAAGCCATGCACCTTGCAGAAGAGGAAGGGTGTATCGGTCTCTGACGCATTGGCTGGTATTCCTAAAGTGCGGAGTGGATTCACTTCTAAAGGGGAACCTGATTGCGATTGGGATGAATATGTACGTCGTGCTGCCAAAGCAATTCTTGCCACTGATGAGGGCCATGATTTATGGGATGTGCTGCAGCCGGTACTAAGTGGGCCCCTTCCATTTTCACAGGATGCAAGTCGTGTAGAAAAGGGCGTCATTAACGTTTACCGTGGCTGGTACCGTGGCCATCTCAAGCATCGTACGGTATTGGCGAACCATCATGCCCGCAACCATATGGCGACCGATCTAGAGCGTTATCTATTCTGTTCAGCATTTGCCGCGAAGCATAATAAGCCGGCTAAACTGTATGATTTTCCCAAGTCGCTATTGCCGGATCACGATAATGCAAAAGGTGCCGCTAAAGGGGAAAAAGTTATCTTTGCCGATCGTTTTCGCGTGCAGATGCCGGATCGATGCTCGACGACAATTACTTCGCATATCTGCAAAGATGGTCATTACTTTATCCATCCAGATTGCACGCAATGCCGTAGCCTGACTGTGCGCGAAGCCGCCCGTTTGCAGACATTCCCGGACGATTACTACTTTATGGGGAACAGAACTGCACAATATCAACAGGTTGGTAATGCTGTGCCCCCTCTTTTGGCGCAGCAAATCGCCAAAGTGGTGGCTGAGTATCTTGATCCCGATCGCGACGTAAAAGGATATTTCGACTAATACGTACCAGGTCGTGGTGCGAATTGGCTAACAGAGAATCCTTTGTCGATCATCTTTTGCCGCCATGTCCAAAGATACCGGGTCTGTTCATCAGTTAATCGAATTTGCTTGTCTATTTTTGCGACGCCAGCCAGTGCCTCATCGGTTAAAGCATGTCGATATCGAGCCCATTCAAGGATTGTGCGCCAAGTATCGGCAGTGATTGCAGCGAGGAACTCTCTTTGGTAATCAATTGTCTGATCGATATCCACCAAGGAGCTGTGTGTGGGTTCTGATTTCGGCAGAGGAGAATCCTCTACTGCCTTCCTGACCGCTGTCGGCTTTCCGCTTGGTGGGTTGTATCGGAATCCGCATTCGGTGGCGCGCGATAGAAGATAATTCAGAGCGTTAGTGTTGATGCCAGTCGATATGTCATCAATGAGCGCCATTAGTGAAGTTTCCGCTTTGGGACTGAGTATGCCTTGCCCTTTAGCAAAAGTGTGTAGCTCACGAAGAAATCCAGCTGGTGCTGCTGTCCAATCATCTATACGCGCATCTTCTGCTTGCTCTGGTGCTTTGTGTCGCGGTACGGATGAGGGCACCGGAACAAAAGCAGGAGTGGGATTTTCGGTCTTCGCGATGGTTTGTTGGGCTGCGACGGGCGTACTTTCTTCTGTGGCTGGGACAGCGGCCGCCTCGAACACTGGTGAGGGCAAAGGTTGCACCGCATCGAGACAAGACGGTCGTCGCCGCAGCGAATCCCAGCAGGCTTCTTTTTTCGCCCACTCGCCGATATTTTGGGTGGAACGATTCGAGTCGTTCAAAACATTACTGGCCTGTTCGGCGGCCTTCATAAGGCATCCGAGGATAGCATCGTTGATGCGTTGTGCGCGCCAAATTGTCTCAAAATCGAAATCAGCATGGAACCGTTTCAGATCGAGTGCATACTTTGCGACGGCATATTCTGCGATATTGCCTTGGTAAGCACCCTTATACCAATCCGCCATCTTGATGTGCTTGTACACGGTGTCGAAGAGAATACGCTTGCACACCAGCTGTTTGAAGAACTCGGCGTCGAGCGCCTTAACGCTTTCTTGCCCTTTCTTTGATTCATTTTCGACGAATCGAGCGAAACATTTCTGGGATCCGAGGCTGGCGATGTGAGGATACCCATCCCAACACATGAGATATTTTGGTGCATCAATCATCTTGATGCGCTGCTTGGAAGGATTGAGCTTTTCGAATTGCTTACGATCAGCGGTGTCCCTACGGTTTCTCTCACTATCGTACTGACCGCGGGTACGCTCGTAATACCAATGCGTTGGGTTTCTACCGGGCAGCGGAGGCGTGAGAACTTGCTGAGAGAGCTGGGACAGTTTGACCTGATACTCGCTGTTAGATGAGAAATCGGTCTCGGCGACCTTGTTTTGACTGTTGGTGTATCGGGAAATGTATGGGACAAGCTCGCAGGCAATATCCTCACGTACCACAACGAGTTTGACCGGGACTACGACTGCGGACAGGTCGAGGCTGTCTTTCTTTTGACTGTAAAAAATGGATGCCGTGGTCTGGCCGCCGTTGACAATCTGCAAGTCATGGATTGCCGTAATGTTTCCTCGTTCGTTCATATCGACTCGGCTGGCGGTCGCAGATAAGCCGTTGTTATAAGCGACGAATCGATCAGGTTCCGTGCTTAATGTGTTGCGGATACCGCGGTTGACCTTTCCTCGCAAAGATAGGAACGAACGGACGTTGGCCTCCATAAGTTTGGAGCCATGTTTTTTGTACCAGCTGGAAAGCGTTTGACCGGACAAGAACATGAGGTAGGTGTCCATATTGTTGCCAGCCTCGGGTGCCTTGACGGCTGGAATGCCCTCGGCTCCAAGGTTCACAGTGAGGTGTTCGAGAGGGGCTGCAGCTTGTGATGCTTCCATGAGGTGGCGCAAATCCCATACATGGGCTTCGAGGCTGACCTTATGTTCATCCTTACCTTTGGAATAGAAGTCAGTGGGGTCCTTGATGCTGGAATCGCGCCCGGTGTATTCCCGGTCAGTAACAAAATAAAGACGGAATCGAGAAATGCCTCTCTTGTGCTCGTGAATGAATGAGGCGAATTCCCAGGCCGCACTGCTTTCCTCTGCCTGTTCAAGGAAGGAACCATCAAATGCGGCTTTGATGTAACGACGCATAGCTTTGATGTATCGCATACAATCTTTGGCTTGAATGGTATTTATCTGTTCGTCTCCAACACGGTTGGAATAGTCATCACATGCAATTACAACGATGGATTCGTCCATGTCAAATGCAGATTGATCGTATCCATCTACCGCCATGAATCGGTTCGTGCCCTCACCAAATCGATATCCCGGTTCAACGGGCTGGTAGTCAGCGATGGCCTCGCTGTCGCGTAACATTTCGCAGACGACTTGGAAGAATGCCTCTTGATCGAGAAGCCCTTCATCCATGGCCTTCTCTTGGACTCTTGCGACGAGTTCGCGTCTGTAGTCTGCTAGCTCCATCACTTCTCCAATGCGCTAGGTGCCTTGCCGTTTGTGATTGCGAATGGCTCGATCGATTCCTGTTCAACTGTGTATGTCAGGTTAGTTACTCCGTTAGGCAACATCGATGGGGTGACTCGCGGGAACCTGTCTTTGACGTCGTAGACCCTAACTGGGCCAACTTCAAACATCGTATGCATGGCTATGTCTGAACGTATATCAAGCCCCAGCGCATTGAGCCCATTGTCGATGCACTGACCGATCAAGTAAGGGTCGTCTGCCAACTGCCGAAGTCGTTCTATAATCCGGGGTAATGAGATTAGCTGCTTATCATCGTTGTTAGTAGGTGTGTCTAGAACGATGGTGATCAAACTGATCTGTTTGTCGGCGATGTTGAGCTGTTCGGGAGAAGAAATAGTGATTCGGTGTGCGGAACTGTGTACTGTCTTGATCTCCCAATATCGGTGTTCAGCATCGAACGAATAATCCTGAGGTGCTCCATAGGGGCCGGTCCATGCTTGCATCACGGTCTCCAATGGTCTGCCTGACAGCTTCATGACTTTCTCCGCGGCAAGAAGTTCACCGCACACACCACGTAAAATAGCTTGACGGTTCGTGTGTGTGATGCTTTTCAAGAGTCGATGCCACTGGTCTACAGTTGAGTAAATCTCACGTAGTGCAGAGTTTCTTGAAGATGCAGTGCGGATACGATCTGCAAAAGCGAGACAGATTTCGGCGAATGCGTGTAGTAGGCTCCAATCCCGTAGGATGAACGTTAGCGACCAGTTTTCGCCAATCGGTGACGTGCGTGAGCCCACCTGCACATCGATGGCTTCTAATCCGTTTATTGGCCAAGGCCGCTTTTGGGATAAAATCATGATGTAGGGACGGGCATCTGGTGTACATCCAATGATCAACGGTACTTGTAGCGTCAGATCCAACTCCCGGTTCTCGCGGCCGGGCCGCTCGGCCATGCGGCGCCAAAGCTCTTCGACTGAAGCCGCATTCTGGTAGTTGGTCATTGCTCGTCATTCTCCTCTTCTTGCCTCTCAAGACTTTCGTATGTCAGGCGAGTGGCGACAGTGTTGCTATAGTAGGTTACGCTTGTCCTTCGCTTTCCCCTATCAATGTAGTCGACAGTTGGAATGATAATTTTTGCTCCCAGTAGGCCATGTCCTTCGGATGGGATGTGTTTCTCAGCTTGTGAATCGGGATGTCTTGTTTTCACATGGACACGATAGAGCATAAGCACAGGGTCGTCGCCGAAATACTTTGTCAAATAGTATTCCCTTTCCGACTTGTTCCCCGGATAGACATTCTTTTGATGGAGTATATCGGCGACCTTGCGATAGTCCGTGGAGCCGGCAAGACGGAGCTTGTCGCCGCTGATCTTCCAGTACATATGGTCATCATCGTAGAAATCGCTGGTGCGGACTACCTCCTTCCAGGTAAAAGGGACGTTCCCGGAAACGATGGCGCCTTCGCCGTTGATGAACGCAATAGTCCAAGTGGTGCCGGGGATGTTACTTTGCCGTGTTCTGGCGAACTGAGCCATCATGGTGGTGTTAGATTCCAATGGCTCTCGATTCTTGTAGCGCATCAGTGTTGGGCCAAAGTATGTGTCGTTGTAGCCCGCACGGTAAGCCGATAGAAAATCGATTATGGTCTTGCTGGGCACGTTCTGGAAAATCTTTGTCGTGCCTTGTTCGGGACGACTTGCAGTGATGTGTTCATTGGATATGCAGTCTGTGATCAGAATATCGAGTGCCTTGTTATTGGTCTCGTTACGTTCCGGGTCAACGTCAAGCCTAACTGATTCGATGATCTGGTTTGCCAGATCGAATGTCTCGAGCGGGCCGTTGGTCTTAGTAGCGTTTCGCATCTTATTGGCACTGGTGATACGCACTCCGCGACTTGGATTGCCTTGGATGGAAATACCGAGTTGCTGTGGTGTCATTCCGTACTCGGACATTTTGTTGGCTGTATCTTTGATATCTTCGACAATGGAGCATGCGTAGCGGAAATCGTCGATGGACCGCCTTAGCAGCCAGATTCGTTGCAGGGCGTCGTAGCCAGGACGGTATCCAAACCATCGTCCCATCTGCAGGAGTGTGTCCGCAGATGTCACATTGCGGTAAAAGACGCTGCAGACAAGCCCGTCCAAGGTCATGCCGCGAGAAATTTGATTTCCTCCCACATAGATGGTGCATTCATTGGGTGTGAGTTTGCTTGGAACCGAGCGAGCGAGATTCCAGTCCTTGGCGTCGGAGTTGACGAGCCTAACCAGTAGTCGTCCGCTTCCGGCCAGAGATTGCATTCGTCGACAGAGTATGTTCCATGTTATGCCGTGTGTGGATGCATATCCTGCATATTCGGACTTATACGCGCGACGGAGCGCAATAATACGTTCGTCGGCTTCATTTTGGAGATGATATTGCAGCACATTGGTCATATTGTCCAAGTAATCATTGACCATGTCGGCTATTTGCTGCTGAACAGCAGTGAACCGCGACAAGTGAAGTAGCATTGATTGACGTTTGCGTTCGCTGTTTGCTCTGAGTGCGCAGGCGATGAGGAAGCAGTCCACAGCATATTCAATTTGTGGATCCAGCTTATTCGTAGTGAATTTATACTCCTTCTTATGCGTCAGTGGCAGCCATTTATCAAGATCTCTTTTTCTGCCCCACTCCAATTCGTGGATACAGCTGCTGTCTGTTGCTGGCGTGTCAAGATCTCCAAACAGCTTCTTGGCTCCGATGTAGGCTGCCGGCGTTGGTAAAATATGGATGAAATCTTTGGGGAATAAGTCATCTTCTAACTCATCATCGATGAACACGTTGGCGAATGGCGTGGCAGTTACTGCCACGTACGAGGTCCGTTTGCTGATCCTACAGAGTTTGCATATCAACGAGTTGATTCTTGTAGGCGAGTCTTCGGCTTTGGCGGAGTTGACTGATGCATAGTCGCTCTCATCGTCGATGACGAGTACAGGTAGGTCTTTGGGAAATTCAGGGTTGTCGAGCCATTTGTTGAATTTATCCAGAACTTGGCCATTCTTCTTCATTACTGCGACGAGAGGAGCTCGGTCCCACGTAGGACGTGGATGGGTCTTGAATGCGCTACTTTGAGCCTTGATAAAGTCGTCGTCGTTGGTCAACGGCGTCACCGTCACTGCCTCTTTCCCGAGATATTCGCCGATTCCGGTGACCTTTCGCGCGAAGTCGAATCCGATGAAGTCGGAGTTGATTCGCTTCTGCGTCTGTCCCCGGAGACTCTCGTCAGAACTGGTGAGCACGACGATCAGTTTGTACCCGCAGTCCACGGCCTTGTTCATCAATGCCATGTACGTGCGGGTCTTGCCGGATTGCACATCGCCAAGTACAAGACCTTTGCGTTGGACTGGTGGATGATCTCTGCGGGGGTCTGCAAGCAGGCCGAGGATTCGTTCTGTGGACCTGCCTAAGGTTTGGAGCTGGATATAGTCCGCCCCTTGTTTCTTCTGGAGATATTGATAGTAGGCGAGCCATCGGGGGAAGGAAAGTTCGGATGCTTTCATCTCGGGAAGCCACTCTTCCCAAACTGTCTTTTCGTTATCAGTGAGAGTTGTCCCTTCAGGAACTTTATCAAGAAGCTGGCTACGCAATTCGCGGAATGCCTGTTCGAACTCTTTGCCGTTCGAACTGAGCCCCTGCATCTTTGCGGCTTGTTTCAGCATCTGGACGATATCGCCTTCATCGGGTGTCTTCTCTACGCTAGCGTAGAATGTCGTTACCATTTGTTTGGCGCTGGACCAGCTACCGGGCATGAGATACCTCCTTAAGGATCGACTCTCCGTTATGGCATAGTGAGATAGGTTCGACGTTTCTGAATCTGCTGACGAATTGTTGTGGGGATAACCCGCCAATGCTGTTCAAAAGCCACATCTGCTCTGCAAAAACTCTTGCCTGCTCATCCGTGACATTAAAAGATTCTGGACGTTTGTCCATTGCAAATCTTGATTGCATATCCTCATAGGGGATCGTCATTGACAGCACATTAACTATGTTAATAAATGCACCTTGCTGTTCTGGGGACAGAGAATCCAGAAACGACGCGATATATGGGTTGTTCCGGTTGATTTCGTAGCGGAATGCGCCATCGCGGTCATCTACGACATCCCACACAGGAGCTAAGGGGTCATCGTTCTTCCTGCGACCTCGGAATTGTTGGGCTCTGCGACTTGGTTTTGCCAAACGATCTACATATCGTTTCATGACGTCACTGATGATTTTCGGTGGCGTGGCCCGTGACTTTTTGATGTCAAGAGTCCACTCAGCATCTAAGCTATTTGGAATATCCACTTGCACGCGACTCAGCTTAGTGGCCTGTTTTTTGGGAAGCATACGGAACCAGCTACCCCAAGTGATTAGTCGGTAAGCGCGGTATACATAAAAACCTTGAGTGTCGGTCAGTGTTTTGCCTCGTTGCTCGCTGAGATCCAAAAGCTTTTTGTCTTCGTCACGCAGACGGTTTTGATACGGCAATGTATAGCCGCGCAGCGTGGCTCCTAAATTGCCGATGCGCTGCACTCCGGTGGTTTGTACTGCCGGATTATCGCGAAGGAATGGGTCTCGTTGCGGAATCGGATATCCGTTAATGTCGATGACGATCTGTCGGATATCATCGTCGGGATAGGGGTGCGTAAACCGGTGAAATACCAATGCAAGGTATCCGGTGAGTTCATCCATAGCCTTGTCGATCTCTCTGAGAGATCTGCCCATAAGAGTCTCAAGCTTGTCGAGATTGCGCCACAGGATACAAGTACCGTGTGAGACAGGCATGGCGTCGTGGACTCTTTGGGGCAACGCCGACAGAGTCTCTTTCTCGTTCAATTGTTCCAACGTCCATTCGCCTGCGCGTGCTACAGCGTCCAAATCCCAGCGCAGTGTGGTACGTGCTCCGTCCTGAAGCGTTGTCATGAGTAAAGATCGCGCTTGAGAGAGGGAAGCGGTTTTCAGGCCAAGCCCAAACCGGCCCAGATCATTCGATGCACGGTTCTCATTCGGGCTATTGCCGGCAAGCTGCATAGCTTCGAATGCGGTTTGATCATCCATGCCATCGCCGTCATCCACAATAGCAATGTATGGTTCCTCGCCCTGCCCGAAGTACAAAATACTGATTTCTGTGGCATTCGCAGCTATCGAATTATCGATGATATCGGCTATCGCAGTATTCAAGTCATACCCAACAGAACGCATGGACTCCAGCAGGTTGGGATTTGGCGCACATGTTCGTTCTCTCACAGTGATACCTCGATGTGCTTAAAGTTGCTTGCAAAATCTAATGTAACGGACGTTAAGAACGGTTTTCGGATAATCAATTAAGATTGGCGGCTAGTATAAGCATCTTTCTAATTACTGTACTCAATACGCAAGCTGGGGTCTGTCTCGTATGTGTCAATAATCTTGTTGTAAGAGGTGACCAAATCAGTGAGCATTGTTTTGCGTTCATCTTGGCTAAAATGACCATGCTCATGGACATTGGTTGACAGGAATGACTGAATATCCCAGACCTCCAATCGTTCAGCGAAGCCCATATCCGCTGCCAAATCCCAAGCAGTTTTCACTCGGTCTTTCACCGTGATAATGATTGGATGAAGGCCATTCTTGATATTGCGCTGGCATTTCTCCATAAGCAACGTGGCTGGAGCGGTAGTGCAGTGTATGGCGGTATCTCCGATATTGAAGTCGCCGCCTCGCCCGGTGGGGTCATCTGCTACTGAAGCTCCGTTGATTTCCACTTCCGGCATGATAATAGACAGCTTTGCTGCCACGAGCTGCTGCAGCACCGTGCCCTCGTACATGGTACCGGGATTCTCTTTTTGCCGCTTCTTGGCCTGCTCTAACAGATTGCCTACTGCTGCGGTGATTGAGAGTGACTCATCGGCCTCTAGCCTGAATGGCTTGCTATTGAAGAACTTGCGTATACGATCAATCCAAAAACGCTCTATCTCGCTGAAATCTTTGCTGGACGGCCGCTCTTCATTAATGAGCGCTGCATAATCTTTCATTATGCCCATAAGGCCGCGGCTAGTTCGACCACCTTCGGACGCGAGCACCCTCTTGATGTGGTACTCCTCTAAAATGCTTTGGCAGTTCGCACCACTCAGTCCTTTGACCTGTCCTTCTTTACCCGTGAGATAATCATCGGGATTGATTGGCAATGTATCTTTCGAGAAGGCGCGGTTGAGCTGCAGTATGCCGGCTAGGTTGCCTTTGGTGTTAATGCCGTGGCTCTTTCGAAACTCCTCGATGGCGTCAATACCCATGCTCGCTCTCCTTCGACGACTATCAAGCTGACCGTAGCTCGTGTTGCTGCTTTGCCTTGTCCAATGTACCGCGAAGTGCTGGCATGAAGTAGTGCTCGCCAAGCCATTCGACTACAGGTACTGCCACTGCGTCACCGAAGCCGAACAAGGCTTGGTTGGTGCGCAGACCATTAAGGTTGTAATGAGATGCGCCCATAAGTGCCGCGTACTCCTTTGGAGTCATCCAGCGCACTGCCGTCGACCCCTTGCCGAGTCGTACCACGGCTTGTCTTGAAGAACCCCCGCGAGCTGTTCGTAGACATCCCGAAATGTCATCCGCTCGGACTTCCCACGTGGGTTTCCCGTTCCGAGTGCGCCTGTATGCCGTTCGATAAGAGATGAACGGATTGTCCTTCAGCTTCATCACTCTCTCTGATTGCACAGCGGACAGTGAGTCAAGAAATGCCGTTAGCTTGCCCTTAGGCCACCATCGGGAATCATCGTCTGACATCTCTTCGGCGTACATGCCAAAGCCCGCCATAAGTGGTTCCGGCGGTTCCGGCAGAACTGCCCTGTGCATACGCAGGGAGGTATCGGCAAACACCTGTTGCAACCAATCTGGCCGTAGTGGGGAATTGGCTTGCGAGCCCTCAGGAGGATTGGTTAGGCCGACCAAGAACAGTCTGGGGCGGGACTGGGGCACAAAACGCCGAGCGTCGATTGACAGCGCGTCAACTGAATATCCCAGTTGGTTGAATGCGCTTACTGCTGCTGCTATATCCTCGCCTGAGTGAGACGTAGCAAGACCTGCGACATTCTCAAGTACGGCTACAGGTGGCCTATTGTTGCCCATCTCTTCCAGGAGGCGGATATACTGCCAGAAAGCGCTGGACTGTTTGCCGTTCAACCCTGTACGGGTTCCAGCCAGAGATATATCGGTACAAGGGGAGGAGCCCCAAGCAATGGAGATATTGTGAGGCAAGTCAGAGCCATGTAGCTCACCCATGTCCCCCTCGATCAGGGTATGTTCCTGCTCATTGTTGCCGAACTGGTTCCTATACATCTGGCATTTGGCGTGATCTATATCGTTCGACCACGCCACGTGGAAGCCAGCCTCTTCGAGGCCTAGGCGGGCAAGCCCTATGCCGGCAAAGAACTCAAGCGCTTGTGGTGCGGTTGAGCCGATACGGGTAGCCCCGCTGGATGCACCAGTCATGCCCTGTTCCTTTCCGATTTCTGACATTCACTGGTACTAGTGTACGTGCTGCTTGCTATGAAATCGTATGCGTATTCGCTGTGGCGCGCTCCTCCTATGACATCTACCAGCATTTTTTGGCGGCGAAACGCGCATTTGATTACGCAATCGCGTGGATTGAAGATGTCGGGAAAGGCGCTCTCGACTATTGTGGTAGCCAAGAGAAGCGATCCGTTTCCGAGGTGAGATTCGGGAACGGTCCGACTCTCGGCAGTGATTTATCTACGCAGACAAGCCAAAGGAGCCTCGCCATGATTCTCGTCACCACCACCCCGTCCGTCGACGGATACACCATCACCAACTACCAGGGCATCGTCTTCGGCGAAGTGGTATCCGGTGTGAACATGTTCAAGGATCTTGGCGCGGGCCTGCGTAACATGTTCGGCGGCCGCAGCCAGGGCTATGAGGAAGAGCTGATGCGTGCCCGCAACGAGGCCATCGCCGAGATGCAGCAGCGTGCGGAGGCGATGGGCGCGCACGCCGTGGTCGGCGTGGACATCGACTACGAGGTGCTCGGCGCCGACAACGGTATGCTGATGGTCACCGCGTCCGGCACCGCCGTGCAGATCGCGCGTACGGCCTGAGCCTATCGAACGCAGGCCGAGCTTGGGCCCGAGCTCGTCCACCGAGCCGGGCTTTGTCGGTTATCGTGACGCATTACACTGACGCTCATGACCATACGAATCGAAGCATACGACCGGTTGCCCGACGCGGCCCGCGCCATCCGCGAGCAGGTGTTCATCCGCGAACGCGACTGGCGGCCGGAATTCGATGAATGGGATGCCGCGTCCGTACATCTGCTGGTGTTCGATTCGGATAATGATGCGCCCAATCGCCCCGGCTCGTCCGCGCAATTGGCCTCACGCAGCCAGCCCATTCAGCCCAGCCAGAATCACCCCGTAGCGACCTGTCGGTTCTACGCGGACCCCGATCATCCCGACCAGCCCGGGCGATACATCATCGCGCGCCTGGCGGTACTGCCCGAGGCACAAGGCCGGTATATCGGCTCGCGGCTGCTGGCTGACGCCGAACGCCGCATCTCGCAAGCCGGCGGAACCATGGCCGCCGTGCACTCGGAAAACGACCATTACAAGTTCTATGAGCAGTGCGGCTACCGGCTCACCGATGAAGTCTATGAAGGCGGCCGTCATGGCTGGCTGATCAAGGACTTGATTCTTGGCTCCGAGAATTAAGGGCCGCTGTCTGTCCCGCGCCGTGTTCAAATCACTGCAATACAGCGAGTTCGAAGCATCCTGTATGAATTGCTGGACGACTACAGCGCGCAAACAATCAGATAAATCGCCACGACGTGGCAGGCGTACCCGATGACCGTGCCCAAGTGAAACACCTCGTGGAACTCGAACCAGCCGGGGACGGGGTTCGGCTTGCGCAGCGCGAAGCACACGGCGCCGGCGATGTATGCGGCCCCTCCGCATGCGATGAGTATGGTTGGCGCGGGGCCGACCGCGGGGGCCGTCCAAAGCTGCGGGATAAGCGTCACCGGCGCCAGTCCGAGCACGATGTACACGGTGGTGAACACCCAATTCGGGGTTCGTAGCCAGACGATATGCAGTATCGTGCCGATGGCCGCGGTCGCCCAGATCACCGTGAGGTATGGGCGGCGCGTGCCCGGGTCGAGCGCGAAAAGCACGGGTGTGTTGGTGCCTGCGATGATGAGGAAGATGTTCGAATAGTCGATGCCGCACAGCACGCGGGTCACCGCCGTGCTTCGCCACGGCACGACGTGCAGCAGCGCGCTGTTGCCGAACAGCAGCATGGCCGAGGCGCCGTACACTGCGCAGGCCACCTTGACGGGACCGGCCGGCGCGATACAAATGAGCACGATGGACGCCGCGATGCACAGCGGCAGGGTGACGAGGTGCAGCCATCCGCGAAGACGCGGCTTGCGATTGCCGAATGCATCCACGGGAACAATCTGGCGCTTGACCGCTTTCAGCGCGGCTTTGGCCTGACGGTAACGTGATTGCGCGGCCTTGTAGCGGGCCGATGCGCGATCCAGTGCGGCGGGGCCGGTGCTTGCACCGGACTTTTGGCTCGCGGTCACGGAAGGCGTAACTGTTGAGGCGGAAGCCATTTTTCGCCCAGATGGCGTACTGATGGAAACGCTCATACTGATCACCTCGCCATGGCCGGCGACGCTCTCCCGACCACTAACTTACGCTACCGTAACCTAGTATAGGTCGACACAATAATCAAGGTTGATTCGTCCGACAGATGAATGGACAAAAATCCTATGAACCCAGCAAAGCGGTCCTCGATCCCGGACAAAGCAAAAGGGCTGGAACCTTTCGGTTCCAGCCCTTTACTTGCTGGTGCGAGTGGGGGGAGTTGAACCCCCACGAGCATACACTCACTGCCACCTGAAGACAGCGCGTCTACCATTCCGCCACACTCGCAGACAGTCGACCAACTTACACCCAGCCGTCCAATCGCACAACGTCCGGCGTGTCGCGTTGGTGGCAGACATGTATTGTTCGTGAATCTCCTACGGGTGCTGTGATTTTTTGAGTGTAGCGCTGCTCCCCTCAGTCACTTCGTGGCAGCCCCCTCAGAGAGGGAAGCCAGAAGGAGATTGCGCAAGCTACGGCTAGGCTCACAGGCCTGGTTTGCGCTCGCCGTTGCCGTAGAAGTGTGCCAGAGTCTCGTCGCGGAACTCGTCGAAGTAGCCGCCGTCGATCGAGGCGCGGATGTCGTCCAGCAGTTTCACGAAGAAATGCTCGTTATGAATCGTGGCCAGTGTGAACCCGTTGAACTCGCGGGCGCGCAGCAGGTGGTCGACGTACGCGCGCGAATAATGCTGGCACGTGTAGCAGTCGCACCCTTCCTCCAGCGGCCCGAAATCGAACTTGTGCTGGGCGCGCTTGATGTTGTACCGGCCGGCGCGCGTGTAGATCGCGCCGTTGCGGGCGCAGCGCGCGGGGGCCACACAGTCGAAGGTGTCGCCGCCGTTCTCCACGCACGCGAAGATATCGTCCACGGAGGCGATGCCCAGCACATGGCGCGGCCGGCTCTCCGGCATCGCGTCGCAGATCCAGGCGCAAGTGTCGCCGATGATGCGTTTCTCGATCGCGCCGCCAATGCCCACGCCGTCGAAGTCCAGCGACGCGATCTGCGAAGCCGCGCGCCGGCGCAGATCCTCATAATTCGCGCCCTGCACCACGCCGTACAACGCCTGGTAGGGCTTGCCCAGACGCGCTGCCGTCAGCCGCTGATGTTCCTCCACGCACCGGCGGGCCCAGCGGAACGTGCGCTCCACTGAATCCTCCTGATAGGACCGCGTATTCATCAGCGTGGTCAGCTCGTCGAACGCGAACATGATATCTGCGCCAATTTTGTGCTGGATGCCCATCGAAATCTCGGCAGAGAACCGGTGCGCGTCACCGTTCAAAGGAGATTTGAACGTCACGCCGTCCTCGTCCACCCATGCCATGCGTTCCTTGCCTTTGGCGATGATGTCGTCCGACTTCATGCCGGTTACATCCATCGCCAGCGTCTTCTTGAATCCGACGCCCAGCGACATCACCTGGAATCCGCCCGAATCGGTGAACGTCGGGCCGTCCCAATTCATAAAGCGCGCCAGCCCGCCGGCTGCGTCGAGCACATCCTCACCAGGGCGTTCAAACAGGTGGAAGGCGTTGGCCAGCAAGCACTGCGCGCCCAACTCCTTCATCTGCTCGGGCAGCACGGACTTCATCGCGGCCTGCGTGCCCACTGGCACAAATGCGGGCGTGCGGATGTCGCCGTGCGGCGTATGGATAATGCCGGTGCGCCCGTAGCGGGCGCCGTCACGCCCCAACCCGTTCGCTGCCGAAGGCAGCCGTGTAATCGTCTCGAAGTGGAAAGCGCTGCGGTCGCCGGGCTGGCCGTCCTGCGCGCCCAACGGATGATTCAAAAGATCGTTTGTCATAGTTTCACTTTAGGCAAAAGGGCCAGAAATTGTGAAGAACTCGGTTTCGAGGGGCTGATTTTGTGTTTTCCAAACATCTATCTCCGCTTCAAGGGGCTGATGCCCAAGTAGACGGCTCACAAGAATGGCGGAATGGCGTTAGCACAAGGCCTCCGACACTCTGGTTGAGTCAGATGAACAGCCCCTCGAAACGGAAGTAGACATCCGGAAAGCACCGAATCAGCCCCTCGAAACCGATATACCCATGGTGCTCTTCGATGATTACTCATAGACTTTCAACTAACGTTCAGAAAATCTCCAGATTAACTGCCTTTACTACTGAATTAGCGCACGAGAGTGGCGGCGAACAAGCGCCCAGAGCCGCTGAACAAACGTGATAGGAATTTTAGAAAAGGAGCAGCAATGGCTGACGAATTCAACCCGCAGGGCGTCGACCAGACCCCGCAGAACAACGAAAATCCCGCCCCAAACGGCAACGAGACTGAGCCTCAGACTTCAGCTCAAAACGCCGCCGAAGGCGATGTCGCAACCAACCCATCCCACGAGGACGGCGGCCCAACCCAGCAGATGCCTTCCGCGCAAAACGATGCCCCGACCGCTACCACCGAGCCCATTCCGGACTACGCCGCGGCCAAGGGTGAGAGCACCGTGGTTTCCAGCGCTCCGGCCTCAACTCCGGCTGCAGGTGCAGACACACAGCCCACAACTCCGCTCTACCGCCCAGCCCCGGAGTTCGGCGCATATGGTCCGACTCCGACGCAGCCCGAGCAGTCCGCACAGAATGCCGCACCGCAGGGTCAGGCCGCCAACGGCCAGCCCACGCAGCAGTTCCCGTACGGCCAGGCCTCTTTGCCGCAGCCGCAAGGCCAGCGCAACCCCTACTTCAACAACCCGCAGCAGGGGAACGGCAACCCGTTCAATCCGCAGCCACAGCAGCCGCGCAACAACGGCAATCCGTTCGCCAACCCGAACGGTCAGCAGCCGCCACGTGGCGGACTGTTCGGCTTCGGCACGCCTGGCGCCGGCACCCCGAATGGTCAGGGTCCCCAGGGCTCGCCCCAGCAGCCCGGCCAGCCCAATAAGCCCGGCGCTTCCAAAACGGTGAACGGTATCGTCACCGCCGTGGTGGCGGCACTGGTTGCCGCCGCCCTGTGCCTGGGCCTCGGCTATGCGGCCATCACCAACGGCTGGGTGACTGTCCCGACCTCCAGCTCGCTCTCGAACGTCACTTCAAACAAGTCCGGCTCCGGCTCTGCCACTGCCAAGACTGGCGAAGCCCCCGATTGGCAGACAGTTGCTAGCGGCGTCTCCGGCTCTGTGGTCTCCATTCAGACCACAATGGCCAACGGCACTGCCAAGGGATCCGGTGCAATCATTGATACTGAGGGCCACATCATCACCAATAACCACGTGATTTCCGGGGCTCAGCAGATTCAGGTGACGCTTGCTAACGGCAACATCTATTCCGCTCAGCTCGTCGGCACCGACACCACCACCGACCTTGCCGTGATCAAGCTCGACAACCCGCCGAGCGGTCTCAAGGCCGTCGAATTCGCCGATTCCGACAAGCTCGCCGTCGGCGAGAACGTGATGGCTATCGGCAACCCGCTCGGCTACGACGACACCGCCACCACCGGCATCGTCTCCGCCCTGAACCGCCCGGTGACCGTGACCGACGACAACAATAACGAGATCGTCACCAACGCCGTCCAGATCGACGCGGCCATCAACCCCGGTAACTCGGGTGGCCCGACCTTCAACGCGGCCGGCCAGGTAATCGGCATCAACTCCTCGATTGCCTCTACCGCAACTTCCTCCGACTCCGCCGGCTCGATCGGCATCGGCTTCGCGATTCCGTCTAACCTCGTCAAGCGCGTTGCCGATGAGATCATCAAGGATGGCTCGGTTAAGCACGTCGCCCTTGGCGTGGTCATCAAGTCCGACACGGTTGAAGCCGACGGTGTGACCCGCGGCGGCGCGACCATCACCAAGTCGAGCGCCACTGGTTCCGCGGTCGTCTCCGGCGGCCCGGCCGACAAGGCTGGCCTGAAGGAAGGCGACACCATCGTGGCCTTCAACGGTAACGCGGTCAACAACAACTACTCGTTGCTGGGCTTCGTGCGCGCCGCAGCTCTCGGCGATAAAGCGACGCTGACCATCGTGCGCGACGGTAAGACCATGGACGTCGACGTCACGCTCGACCAAGAGGAATCTTCTGTAAACGGTTCGTCCAGCTCGAACTCGAACGGCAACAACCAAAATAACCAGAACGGCAACGGCCGGAATGGTTACGGCAATGGCAACGGCAACAACGATGGCGGCACCGGTGATGGCGGCGGCTTCTCCGACCCGTTCGGCCTGTGGTAAAGCTGGTTCAGCGCGTCACACGGCGTTGAGCGGTAACCGTTGAACGCCGTGTCAGATAGGCAAAGGTCCGCAGCAGTGAGCAACTCCTGCTGCGGGCCTTTCGTATACGCGGGAAGCGTTTGGCTGGGTCGGCCGGAGCGGCGGCAGATATCTTGTTCCGTGGGCTTTTGTATGCACGGGAATCGTTCTGGCAGGACGTCAGCTGCAGGCGCATAAGGGCTGCGAGCCCCTCATATGCACGGGAATTCTTGGCGGAATCGTAGGAGGGGGGCGATTGATGCCTTCCGACTGAGCTGCCAACGTAGTTTCGCCGCCCGGCATGTCGCGTTCAGGCCGCTGATAGGGTAGGCCAAGCGCTGATTCGGGCAATGTCTCGAACGATGCGCACAATAATTCAACACATAACTAAAAACGATTTCTTTACGCCGTGTATCGGATGGTCGCGCGGAGCCGAAAGGCCCTAAGCAAAGCCGCCGGTGGGTTAACAAGGCGTGACCGCAGCGCCGATTGCGCGGGCCACGCTTGCCGCAATCGACTCCGTATACGAGCGTAAGGAGCAATGATGAGCGGACTCATCAGATTCTTCACCAAAATCCTCGACATCTGCCGACTTGTGCCGATGCTTCCCGTTGTTGTTATCGCCGCAATCCCGCTGGCATTGCTGGGCGATTGGCGCCCATGGGGCAACGCAATTGCGATGCCGGTGCTGGGTAATCCTGGTGTAGGCCAATGGCTGATAATCGCGCTGGTGGCAATCATTGTGATTGACACAGTGCGTGGCATGATTGACGATTTGCGCCACGGACAAGTCGGCGTCGATTTGCTGGCCGTAGTGGCGATTCTTTCCACCGTTGCCGTCCGCGAGTACTGGGCAAGCTGGGCGGTCATGCTGATGATTACGTCCGGTGAGGCCATTGAGGAATACGCGCAGGCCAAGGCCGAGCACAGCTTAACCGCTCTGATGCAGGCCGCGCCTCAAACCGCGCACGTCGTCAACCTGCCTGGCGTGGGGCGTGGGGCTGCCGCCGATAAGGACGATTCGTCCGATGGCTTCCGGCGTGTAGGCTCGGTTCCGGCGACGTCCTCCCCTCAGTCGACTTCGCCGACAGCTCCCCTCGGAGAGGGGAACCAAGTACCGCCGTCGAGGGGAGCTGGCTCGCGGAGCGAGACTGAGGGGAGCTGGTCGGCTGAGGCCGCCACGCACCGCTTCGACACTGTGCCGGTCGAGCAGGTGAAGCTGGGCGATGTGCTTATGGTGTTGCCGGGCGAAACCGTGCCGGTTGATGGCGAACTGCTTTCCGGCTCGGCCACGCTCGACCTGAGCAACATCAACGGCGAGCCGGTGCCGCGCGAGGTGTTCGCAGGCGCCCGAGTGATGTCCGGTGCGGTGAATGGCTCCACTGCACTGACTATGCGCGCCACCCAGGTGGCCGCCGATTCCCAGTACCAGCGCATCCTCGAACTCGTCGCTTCCGCACAGAAGTCCCGTCCGGCCGTGGTGAAAACCGCTGATCGCCTGGCTGTGCCGTTCACCGTGTTGTCTTTGGCGATCGCCGGCATTGCGTGGGCTGTCTCCGGCGTGCCGACGCGATTCGCCCAGGTGTTGGTACTGGCCACGCCCTGCCCGTTGCTTATCGCTGCGCCTGTGGCGTACATCGCCGGTACTGGTCGACTTGCCGCCGCCGGTGTGCTTATCAAGGCACAGGATGTGCTCGAAAACCTCGGCCGCGTCACTCAGGTATTCTTCGACAAAACCGGCACGCTCACCGTCAAGCAGCCGCAAGTGGTGCGCGTTGAGATGCTGCCCGGGGCTAAAACCCGTCTTAATGAGGATCATGTGCTGATGATGGCCGGCGTTGTGGAAAGCTATTCCGTGCACATCCTGTCGAAGGGCATCGCCAAGGCCGGTGCCGACGCGATGGCCCGTCTACGTCAGCGGTTCGCGGACGGCCAGCGTCGCTGTCCCGAGCTTGAGGCGAGTTGGCCCGGCCATGGCCGTGAATATCCGGTTGTCAAGGACATTAATGAGGACTCCGGCAAGGGCGTGTCCGGCAAGGTGAACGGCCATGCCGTCCGCGTCGGGCGACTGTCGTTCGCTGCGGCCGGCGATGGCGGCTTCTTGACTGCCGAGGTAGCGGGTGTAAGCCGGGCGGATGGCCCACGGCAGGAGGCGGCCGACCTCCTCAGCCCGCTTCACGGACAGTCCCCTCTGGGCGGGGATACTGAGCCCGGATCTGGCCGCACGATTGCCGGGAACACTAAGGAAAAGGAAACGCTGCGTACGCGATTCGGTATGCTACAGCCGGACGAAATGGCCTCCTACGTGTCCGTTGACGGGCAACTGATCGCCCGCATCGTGCTGCGAGATGTACCTCGCGCCAACACCAAAACCGCGCTCGCCAATCTGCACGAACTGGGTGTTACCAAGCTCGCCATGCTTACCGGCGATAAGCACGCCTCGGCCGAAATCATCGCGGACGAAGTCGGCATCGACGAGGTCCATGCCGAGCTGTTCCCCGAAGACAAGGTTGCCGCCGTCAAGGCTGCCACGGAGGCAAGCGCCGCGCCGGCCGGGCGTGCGAATCACGCCGCCATCCCTGTGTCCGATGCCGTAGATGGCATCCGGTCCGATGGTTCTCAACCGTCGCGTTCTCGATGCAGCCGCGCCGCCGCAATCCGCAAGCCGGTCACGATGATGGTCGGCGACGGCGTGAACGATGCCCCGGTACTTGCCGTCGCCGATATCGGCGTGGCCATGACCGACGGCACTTCCACTGCTGCTTCCGAAAGCGCCCAAGTGGTCATTATGAATGACGATATTGCCGCTGTGCCGCGCGCTATCGCCATTGCACGCCGTACCAAGCGCGTGATGCTGCAGGCTGTGATCGCTGGTCTCGTACTTGCCACCATCGGCATGATTGCCGCCGCCTTCAACCTCATTCCGGTGGTCGTCGGCGCTTTCCTCCAAGAGGCCATCGACGTGGTCAGCATCCTCTGGGCCCTCACTGCCCTCATCGACCGCGACTAGGCGGGGTATCTCCTCGACTGAGTCGCGGTTTTGCCCCGCTGACGGTCTGTAAGCGGGGCGATTCTGTGGTCTAATAGTGGTTTTGCTGCGCTGGTGGGTGTTCAGCGGGGTGCCTTGGCGGGTTAGTCGCGGTTTTGCTCCGCTGATGGGCTGTAAGCGGAGCAATTTCTCGGGTTACTCGCGATTTTGCTCCGCTGGCGGTCTGTGAGTGGGGCAATTTCTTGATCGACTCGTGGTTTTGCCCCGCTGGCGTGAGGCTGGCAGAGGGTACTAGGCACAGGATTCCCACCACTCGCCCCTGTTGCAACGGAAGGCTTTGCGATAACCTGTAACGCGTGACTGAATCTGAGAACACTGAACTTCGTATTGCTGTAATTGGCGCTGGTCCGGCCGGCGTCTACTCATCCGATATCTTCCTGCGCCAGCTCAAGAAACTCGGCGAGGAACTCGGCCTCGGCACCAAGGCCCGCATCGACCTGTTCGAAAAGCTGCCGGTACCGTTCGGTCTGGTGCGTTACGGCGTGGCCCCCGACCACCCGTCCATCAAGTTCATCGCCTCCGCACTCGAGAAGACGCTTGATAACCCGGACATCCACCTCTACTGCGACGTGGAATTCGGCAAAGACGTGACCCTTGATGATTTGCTTGCCCGCTACGATGCCGTGCTGTTCGCCACCGGCGCAGTCAAGGACAAGCCGCTGAACCTGCCCGGAGCCGACCTCGATGGCGTATACGGTGCGGCCAAGTTCGTCGAATGGTATGACGGCTACCCCACCGGCGCCCGCGAATGGCCGCTTACGGCCGAGAACGTCGCTGTGATCGGTGGCGGCAACGTGGCCATGGATGTGGCTCGCGAGCTCATGCGCAACGCCGACGACCTCAAGGCCAAGACCGATATCCCGGACAATGTCTACGAGGGCATCGACAACAACAAGGCGAAAACCCTCCACCTGTTTATCCGTCGCGGTGTGGCCCAGGCCAAGTTCAGCGTGCAGGAGCTGCGCGAGATGGAGAAGCTGCCCGGCGTGCAGCTCATCATCAATGAGGACGACTTCGATTTGGACGACGAGACCATCGAGGTGGCCGGCAAGGACAAGCTCACCCGCCAGATGGTCGAGGAGCTGTTCGCCATCCGCGAGATGGCCGAGGACATGGAAGATGACGGCGACGTCGACTTCGAAGGCAATCCGGCCGACCGCAAGTACTACGTGCACTTCAACTCCGCACCCACGGAAATCCTCGGCGAGGATGGCAAGGTCAAAGCCATCCGCGTGGAGCGCACCGAAACCGGTGCCGACGGCAAGATGAGCCGCACCGGCGAGTTCACCGACTACCCGGTTGAGGCCGTCTACCACGCCATCGGCTACAAGCCGGCCGAGGCTCCCGGCATTACTTACGACGAGCACGGCGCTCACCTGGCCAACGCCAATGGCGATGGCCGCATCACCACCGAAGCGGACGGCGGCGAAGTGCGCGACCGTCTGTACGCCACTGGCTGGGCCAAGCGCGGCCCGGTGGGCCTGATCGGCTCCACCAAGTCCGACGCACTTGCCATCGTGACCAACATGCTTGAGGATCTGGCCAAGGCCGCCGAAGGTGGTCGCGTGGCCGAGGATCGCGACCCCGAATCCATCGACCGACTGCTGGAAAGCCGCGGCGTCCGCCCGATTGACTTCGCCGGCTGGAAGAAGGTTGACGCCTTCGAGCGCGCCGAAGGCGCCAAGGAAGGCCGCGAGCACAAGAAGGTCATCGAGCCCGACCAGATGCGTGAGCTCGCTCTGGCCTGATTGACTATCAGCTCATCGCACCGGCAACTGCACCAGCAGCAATCGGCGCGATTGATACATCGATAAATAAGAACGCCGGTTATACGCCGGCGTTCTTATTTATATAAAAGCCAGTGTCATGCCAGTCGAGCAGGCCGATGGGCCAAACGATCCAAGCAGCCAAAGCAGGTCAAACAAGCAAAGCGTCCCGATCAGACCAATCGGTAAAGCGGTAAAGCGGTAAAACAGGCCAAGCAACCGCACTGTCAAGCATCGTCAATCCCATGTAAACAGGCTATTCCGATCCCCGCCAACCGAACCGTCAAGCACCGCCAACCCCATCCGATTCACCCCTCGGCGCACATCCAGCCAATATTCAGGCAGTGATTTTAGTGTGAGCCTCATGGATGCCAAAGTACGGGTGCACGGCCATTTCAACGGCCTGAAGACTACGCTGCTGTTCGCCCTGATGTGGGCTGTCATCATGCTGATATGGTGGGCCACGGGCGGCAGGCAGCAGACGCTGGGCATCTACGTCATTATCGGGTTGGCCACCACGTTCGGCTCATACTGGTTCTCCGACAAACTCGCCATCGCATCCATGGGCGCCCGCGAGGTCAGCGAACAAGAAGCCCCCGAAATCTACCAGATCGTGCGCGAGCTGAGTGCCAAGGCCGGCAAACCGATGCCTCGCATCTACATCGCGCCCACCATGAGCCCCAACGCCTTTGCCACTGGTCGCAACGAACGTCATGCGGCCGTATGCTGCACCCAAGGCATCCTGCAGATTCTCAATGCTCGCGAGCTGCGCGGTGTGCTGGGCCACGAGCTGATGCACGTGTATAACCACGATATCCTGACTTCCGCCATCGCCTCCGCCATGGCCACCGTCATTACATACCTCGGCTATTCCCTGATGTATTTCGGCGGCGGCAACTCGCGCGACGACCGCGATAATTCAGGCGGACTCGGCTTGATTGGCGTGCTCCTCAGCGTGATTCTCGCGCCGATTGCCGCATCCCTGATTCAGATGGCCATCTCCCGCACCCGTGAATATGATGCCGACGAGGACGGCAGCCTGCTGACTGGAGACCCCGAGGCCCTGGCCTCCGCGCTCAACAAGATCTCCTATGGTGCCCAGACCACGCCCATGCGCAAAACGGCCGGCACCCAGTCCGTCTCCGCGATGATGATTGCCAATCCGTTCTCCGCGGTCGGTTTCTCCAAACTGTTCTCCACTCATCCGCCGACCGATCAGCGCATCGCACGCCTGATGCAAATGGCCAATGAAATGAACGGCACTCCGGTGGCCGCATCCACGTATTCCACGCGCGCAATTCACTAGTCCAGTACAGAACTCAAACCGGCACATGGCGCAAGGTGCCGCATAGGTGATACACTTGCCTCTCGTGCGTGGAAGCGCACATGCGGACGTAGTTCATCGGTAGAATGAAAGCTTCCCAAGCTTTAGAGGCGGGTTCGACTCCCGTCGTCCGCTCCATCGATTTTCCTTGAAACTCCAACGGTTTTCTCTCTTCTGAGAGCTTATTTTCCTGCTGTATGACCGCTATATGAGAACAATTCACGTCGTCCGCGTATCGTGATGGGCGATGTGTGAACCCAAGGCCGCTGCAACCAATGGCCAACTAACGCCAACCCTCGAACGCACCCCGCACGACATCTTCGTCGGTGCCGGACTGGCGCTCGCCGGAGGCGTCTTCTGGGGCGTCAACGCCACCGTCTCCAAACTCCTGATGAACGACTATCACGCCGATCCGCTGTGGATCGCCTGCGTGCGCGAGCTATTGGCCGGTGTCATCTTTCTGGTTTGCGCAGGAATCTTCACGCCTGACAAGTTCATCAACTCGCTTAAGGACTACCGTTCCTACCCGAGACTCCTGCTGTGCGCGTTCTTCTGCGTGCTCATGGTGCAGGTCTCCTACTTGAAGGCCATTGACTGGACCAATTCCGGCATGGCTACAGTGCTGCAGACGCTCAATCTGCTGGTTGTACTCGTATTCGTATGTATTATGGGCAAACGGCTGCCCGGCAAACGCGAAAGCATCGGTGTGGTACTCGCTTTTGTGGGCACGGTGCTCATCGCCACAGGCGGCGATCTCAGCCAGCTCAGTCTGCCGCTGCCCGGTCTGCTGTGGGGCCTGACCGATGCCGTATGCACGTCGTTGCTTGCGATTCTGCCCATCGCATTAATGGCCAAATGGGGCAACTTCATGGCCAACGGCGTCATGTTCATCGTTTCCGGCCTAATGCTGCTGCCGCTCGTGCACCCGTGGACCACCGCCCCCGCGTTGGATTGGTTCGGCATTGGTCTGATGGTATTCACCGTGGTGTTCGGCACATTCGGTGCCTATTGGCTATTCCTCGGCGGCACCCAGCGCTGCGGTGCAATGCGCGCCACCATGCTCGGCACCAGTGAACCCGTAACCGCCACTATCACCGGTGTCCTATTCGCCGGCGCGGTCTTTACCCCGACCGATTTGGTCGGCTTCGCCATGATTATCATCATGGTGTTCCTCGTGAGATAGTTCACAGCTCGCCTGGCTCCAGAACCTAGTCTGGCGGGCACACCCCGAGCGATAATGAAGCCATGACAATCGCAACACCGGAACGTTATGCCGAAATGCTAGACGCCGCACGACGCGGCGGCTACGCTTACCCTGCCATCAACGTGAGCAGCTCGCAGACGCTGAACGCCGCGCTGAAGGGGTTCGCGGATGCCGAATCCGACGGCATCATCCAGGTGTCCGTCGGCGCAGCCGCATACCTTTCCGGCATCGGCGTCAACGACCGTGTCACCGGATCGCTGGCCTTGGCCGCTTTTGCACACGAGGTCGCCGCGAAGTACCCGAACATCACCATCGCCCTGCACACCGATCACTGCGCCAAGCAGTATCTGGACGAATGGGTGCGACCGCTGCTCGCACATGAGGCCGATCAGGTGGCGCATGGTCAGGAGCCCACATTCCAGTCGCATATGTGGGACGGCTCCACCGTGCCGCTCAAGGAAAATCTGGACATCGCCGAGGAGCTGCTCGATAAGTCGCAGGCCGCGCACACGGTGCTGGAGATCGAGATCGGCGCGGTCGGCGGCGAGGAAGACGGCTATTCCGCCAAAATCGACGAACGCCTCTATTCCACGCCGGCCGATGGCCTTGAAGTGGCCCGTCGCCTTGGTTTGGGCGAGCGTGGCCGATACATGGCCGCCTTCACGTTCGGTAATGTGCACGGCTCCTACAAGCCCGGCGTGGTCAAGCTGCGTCCCGCCCTGCTCGGTGATATTCAGTCCCGTGTGGCGCGCGCGGTGGTCGAGGGTGAGCTGCCCAGCGCCGCCGGCATAGTCGACTTTCCCAACGGCAAGCCGTTCGAATTGGTGTTCCACGGCGGTTCGGGCTCCCGTCCGGAAGAGATTGCAGAAGCCGTGAGCCATGGCGTGATCAAGATGAACATCGACACCGACACGCAATACTCGTTCACGCGCCCGATTGCCGACCATGTGTTCGAGAACTATGACAAGGTCCTCAAGATCGACGGTGAAGTGGGCGAAAAGAAGTTCTACGATCCGCGTTCCTGGGGCCGCAAGGCCGAGGAATCCATGTCCGCCCGCGTGGCTGAGGCATGCAAGCAACTCGGCTCGGCCGGCAAAGCACTCAGATAACACCCAAATAAACTGTCATTCGCCGTGGCGGCGCCTTGGTGTCGGCCCGCCTCGCGCAACGCGCGGCAAAGACACCAGAAGCCCGATTGCGTGAGATGGCCGCGCCCCGAGTAGAGGGTGTAAGGTAGTCTGTTTCCGGCGGAATCGTGCGAATGCGGAGGTGCATCATGCCTGGAATTGTTCTTATTGGTGCCCAGTGGGGCGACGAGGGTAAAGGCAAGGCTACCGATCTGATCGGCACCAAGGTCGATTACGTCGCGCGCTTCAACGGCGGCAACAACGCGGGCCATAGCGTGGTGGTCGGCGATGAGTCGTACGCCCTGCACCTGTTGCCCTCCGGCATCATCAACCCGAACCTCACCCCGGTGATAGGCAACGGCGTGGTCGTGGATCCGGAGGTGCTCTTCGAGGAGATCGACGGCTTGGAATCCCGCGGCATCGACTGCTCGCACCTGCTGGTGAGCGAGGCCGCGCACATCATTGCCCCCTACCACCGCACCCTCGACAAGGTGACCGAACGCTTCCTCGGCAAGCACAAGATCGGCACCACCGGCCGCGGCATCGGCCCGGCCTACGCGGATAAGATCAATCGCATCGGCATCCGCGTGCATGACCTGTTCAACGCCGACCACCTGCATGACAAGGTGGAGGCCAGCCTGCACCAGAAGAACCAGATGCTGGTCAAGCTCTACAACCGCCGTGCCATCGACGTGGACCGGACCACCGACGAACTGCTGAAGCTCGGCGAACGCCTGAAGCCGTATGTGGCCAACACCGGCCTGATTCTCAACAAGGCGCTCGACGAAGGCAAGACCGTGCTGTTCGAAGGCGCTCAGGCCACCATGCTCGATGTTGATCACGGCACCTACCCGTTCGTCACCTCCTCCAATCCGACCGCCGGCGGCGCCTGCACCGGCACCGGCGTGGGCCCCACCAAGATTACCCGCGTGATCGGCGTTGCCAAGGCATACGTCACCCGCGTGGGCGAAGGCCCGTTCCCCACCGAGCTGCTCGACAAGTCCGGCGAATGGCTGCGTCAGCAGGGTCACGAATTTGGCGTGACCACCGGTCGTCCGCGTCGTTGCGGCTGGTTCGATGCCGTCGTCAACCGTTACGCTTCCCAGGTCAATGGCCTGACTGACATCGTGCTCACCAAGCTTGATGTGCTCACCGGCTTGAAGGAGATCCCGATCTGCGTGGCCTATGACGTGGACGGCGAGCGTCATGATGACATGCCCACCGATCAGGCTGCTTTTGCCGCGGCCAAGCCGATTTACGAGACCATGCCCGGCTGGAATGAGGACATCTCCAACTGCCATTCCTTCGACGACCTGCCGGCCACCTGCCAGGCATACGTCAAGCGTCTGGAAGAGCTGAGCAACTGCCGTATCTCCGTGATCGGCACCGGCCCACAGCGCGACCATGTCATCCAGATCAATTCGCTGGTCGACTGACCGTCTGCAACGAATTTCCCGGCTTGACTGGTAACGACGCGGCACATGATATCCGCCGGCTGATTCCGCGATTCGACCACTTGAAGTGGAAGATGGCGGCGGCCGGCATAGTCATTGGTCTGGTTTCAGGATTGCTGGTTGTCGTATACCGTCTCGGCATCGAATACGGCACGGATGCGTCCCGTTGGATATATGCGCGGATTCGCGAGACCCCGTGGCTGATTGCGTCGTGGGCGGTTGCCGCGGTGGCGGCCGCGCTGGCGATCGCGTGGATGGTCGGCAAGGAGCCGATGGCTGGTGGCAGCGGCATCCCGCAGACCAACGGCGTGGTGATATGCGGCTTGAAGATGCGTTGGCAGACGATTCTGCCAGTCCGTTTCGTCGGTGGACTGTTGGGCGCGTTGTTTGGTCTGTCGCTCGGCCGTGAGGGGCCGTCCATTCAGATTGGTGCGTCGGGCGCGCAGTGTGTATCCCACCGTTTGCGCGGCCGCCGCCGTGAGGACATGCAGGAGCATTATCTGGTCACCGCCGGTGCCGCGGCCGGCTTGTCCGCCGCGTTCAGCGCGCCGCTGTCCGGCATGATGTTCGCTTTGGAAGGGGTGCATCGGAGTTTTTCCCCTGCGATTCTGATGGGCGCCACCGCCGCATCGCTGACCGCCGATTTCGTCTCAAAATACTGTTTCGGTCTGCGTCCGGTTTTGGATTTCGGTGATATCGGTCAGCTGTCGTTGGAAGAGTATGTGTGGCTGATTCCGTTGGGATTGGTGGCCGGTTTGGTTGGTTCGCTGATGAACCGCTCGTTGCTTGGCTTCCAGACGCTGTACGGCAAACTGCCGGCATGGAGCCGCCCGATGATTGCGATTGCGATCGCGTTGCCTGTCGGCATCTGGTTGCCCGATGTGCTCGGCGGCGGCTCGAATCTGATTGATACCGCCGAACATGCGCGCGTCGGCTTGGGAATGCTGTGTCTGCTGTTCGTGGCGAAGATGCTGTTCACATCTACGAGTTTCGGCTCAGGCGCGCCTGGCGGTATTTTCATGCCGATTCTTGCGGTCGGTTCGTTGGCCGGCGGCATCTGCGGTGAAGTGTTGCATCGATTCGGTGATCTGCCATCCGACGCAGTGGCAGTGTTTGCGGTGTGCGTGATGACGGGCACGCTCGCCGCGTCCGTGAAAACGCCGATCACGTCGATTCTGTTGGCTGTGGAGATGTCTGGAACGTTGACGCACATGCTGCCGGTCGCGGCCGTCGCTTTCATCGCGCTGTTGGTGTCCGATTTGCTGCGCACCAAACCGATCTATGGGGAGTTGCTGGAGCGGTACGTGCGCGCGCAAGGCATGCAGATGGCGATCGCAAGCCATGTGGGCAGCGGCATTATGGAACTGCCATTGGAAATGGGGGCGATTGCGGACGGCAAGCGGGTGCGTGACGTGCGTTGGCCGTCTGGGTGTCTGATCATCGGCCTGCGTCGCGGCGAAAGCGAGATCGTGCCGCGCGGCGATACACGGCTGCGTGCCGGCGACTATCTGGTGGTGCTGTTCAGTGGCGAGGAGGAGCGCGAGGTGCGACCTGCGATGCGGCGGCTGTGTGATGCCCGGCTTGACTGAGCCTGGCTGAATTCGGCTGGACTCTGGATGTCCGAATCTGCGGAATCGGACATCCAGGGTGCATACGTTGGCGCTCCGTGTAAACTCATATGCGTTAGGAAGGCAGCAATCGCGGCCCAGCTCGTTGTTGCACGGCCTATGGGCGGGAACAACGCTGTCCGCGGAAGGCCAGTACAGGGGGAGCGCAATGGAATCGCAAGAACAATCGCCGGGAGACGTGGTGACTGCGGGTGAGGACTCACATCCCATCACGCAGGCAATCGACGCTGTTGAGGTGACGCATGCTGATGCAACCGCGCCCGCCGCTAACACCATGGATCCGCCTACGATTCCCCTGGCACCGATGAAACGTATGCAGGCGCGGTTCAATCCGCTCGCCGACGGACTGATGTATGTTGTGGTGTTCGTCGGTGGATTTGTTGGAGTCGGCTGTCGGCATGCGTTGGATATGCTTCTGCCGTCGGTTAGCGGGACGCCGTTCGTTGTGGGCACGTTTGTGTCGAATATGGTCGCCTGCTTCCTGTTCGCGATGCTGACCGAATTCATGGCGACCGCTTCGTGGCTGCGTCGCCGGGTGCGGCAGGTTGTCAGCCGTGGTGTTGGGCTCGGCTTGCTCGGTGGGCTTTCGACGATGTCCGGCGTGATGCTGGAAACGATGGAAGGTCTGCACAAGCGGCATATCGCCAGTGCGCTTGGCTATCTTGCGGGAAATTTTGCAGGCGGTTTGCTCACTGCCGCCGCCGGCGTGGTTCTGATGCAGGCACTGCTGTCACGGAGTACTCGAAAGCGGGTTCGGGGTGCGTTTTCAGCTGTTTCCGTGTCCGATTCTGCCGAATCGGACACGCAGGGCGTACGCCATGTGAAAGTGGCCGACGTGGCGCGTTCTGCCACGAAGGCCGCAATGGAAGCCGCGCAGGTGGCCCAGCAGATTGCACAGACGGGACAGGTTCCGCGAGTCGAAACACCAACCGTGCCGCCGCCAGCCAGCCAGCCTATGCAGACAGGCCGCGTTCCGCAGATTCCTCCGCTGGCCGTTCCTCAGCTGACACAGCCATCGCATCCGTTGCTGCGCGAGCCGGATACTCCAGACTTGGGGCAGCTGTCCGAGATTAAGCAGTCGCAGCCAATCCAGCAGCCGGCCAACCCGCTTCCACCCAGCTTCGAGCCCAAACCGATCACTGCGGAGATTTCGCTTGTCGCCGACCCGACTACCGGGGAGGTGCGCTGATGATGTGGATGATCTGTCTGTTCGGCGGTCTGGGAGCCATGGCCCGTTACGTGCTCGACGTGTCAATTCAACAAGGCTGGAACCGCGAGAATCGAAGAACGAACCGCAACTTCCCGCTATCCACGCTCGTCATCAACGGCGTCGCCTCGCTATGCGCAGGCATCGCCATGATGTCCTACTATTCGCAATCGGTGGATATGGACACGGTCATGATGTTCGTTGTCGGATTTCTCGGTGGTTTCTCAACATTCTCCACGGCGCTCAACGAAGTGGTTTCGTTGATTCGCCAGCGTCGTTTTACGCTGGCTCTGGGCTATGGAATAGCAACCGTCGCGGTGCCTCTCATTTGCGTGGCCACCGGTTTCGGCATTGCGCTGCTTGCCAATCCGGCGTAATTTTCACGTTACACGGACGGTCGCTGAGTAACGTGAAAGAAATCTGAGCGCAACTGCCATCAAGGCCGCCAGTCCGGATGCAACGCTGGTGATTGCATTCGACCAGACCAAGCCGCTGCTGAAGGCCTTCGCCTCCGCGGGAGTCGACACTAAGAAGCTGTATTTCGTTGACGGCAACACCTCCGACTATTCGAGCGAACTCGACGCAGGCCTGCTGGAAGGCTCGAAAGGCACCATTCCTGGCGTCAACCCGTCTGACGATTTCATCAAGCGTCTCGAATCCACCGGTGTGGATCTGAAAAACACCACCACGTATGGTGCTGAAACCTACGATGGCATTATTCTGGCGGCTCTCGCTGCGCAGAAGGGCGGCAGTGCTTCAGGCCAATATTCCATCGATGCGGTATCGAATGCAGCGCAAAAGTGGCCCATGAATGTGATTTCAAGGGGGTATCATGAAAATCACATGATGGAAATAAAGTTAGGGGTGCCCCCGTCAAGCGATATACACACCGGACTGTCGAACAGGTTCGAGAGAATGTAAATGAATGTAATATTTCGTGGTAAGCACGTGAACATACAACGATAGAACAGTGATGACGGGGAAGGTGCGATCATGGTCGGCATGCGCGATGTGGCGAAGAAGGCCGGGGTGTCTCTGAGCACCGTCTCGCTGGTGGTGAACGGCAACGGGTACGTGTCTGATGACATGCGCGAACGTGTGCGCAAAGCCATGCAACTGCTCAATTATGTGCCGAACGAGCTTGCCCGCAATCTGTATCATGATCGTACGAATCTGGTCGGTGTCATCGTGCCCACCATCCGCCACCCGTTCTTTGCAACGTTTACCGCACGCAGCATGCGCTCGCTGCGCAAGGATTACGCACTATGCTGTGCTCTACCGCAGATGAGACGGATGGCGAAATCCAGTATGTCGACATGTTGCGTCGGCACATGATGGACGGCATCGTCATGTGTGCGCACACTTCGCATCCCGGCGATTATTGGACGTCGATTCATCGCCCGATCGTCGCGTTCGACCGTGTGCTTGGAGACGGTATTTCGTCGATCGGATCCGACCACGAGCAGGGTGGGCGATTGATTGCGCAGATGCTGATCCGCAATGGTGCTAAACATGTGGTGATGATTGGCGGTCCGCGAGATCAATTCTTCGATTTGGCTGCGCGCGGAGAAGTCGAGGAAGGACCGTTCGATTTGGGAAAGACCACGTTCCCGACGGTGCGCTATTACCTCACGTTGGAACAGGAATTGACCTCCGCAGGCGTGAAATACGAGTATGTTGAAGCTGGCGAAGTGATGGATTTTGCCGGCTATCATCGTGCGGTCAGCAATGCGCTCGACAAGGTGACGGCCGACGGCGTCGATGCCGTGGTCAGTTCCGATATTGGCGCGTCGTTCTGCGTGCGCGAAGCGTTGAGCCGCGGAATTTCCATTCCTGACGAGCTGCAGATCGTTGCCTACGATGGTACGTATTTGACTGATTTGGCTGGCATGAAGCTGACCGCGGTCGCGCAGGATTTCTCGGCGATCGCACAGTCGGCGGCCGACCATATCGTGCAGGCTATTGCCAATGAGGAAGTGGCTGCGGCTAACGCTTCACGCAGGAACATCCCCAAGCCGTTCGAGCCGAACGTGCTTATTCCCATGACGCTGGTGCCAGGCGATACCACGCGTTGATGCTGCGCGTCTTCATGCGTGTGCCCGGTGTGGATCGCATCGATTTCAGCGGCGTCCACAACCGGCGAACGCCCGTCGATAGTCGTGCTCATCATCCGACTTGTGCACATGTGTCCGATTCTGCCGAATCGGACGTCTAAGTTCCGAAAGAAGTGTTCTGTGTGTCTGATTCTGGAGAATCGGTCATGTGTGATGCGTGAGATGTTTGGATGCCCGATTTTGCAGAAACGGACACATTGGGGTCGGACAGGCTGGGTTGTGTAGAACACCGCATCAAACCGGTTCGACACGCGCATTTTGCGGTATTACTGGACATCAACGTCCCTTTCGAGGTAATATCAAACCGGTTCGATACGTATAAGTATGTAAAAGCACGCATACACTGCGTACACATTGCACCTGCATCCATGAACCAAGGGAGGTCCCATGAAAAACAAAGTGCAGCTCATCGCTTACGCCGATCGTCTCGGCGATGGCACTCTTAGCTCGATGACTGACATCCTGCGCACCCGCTTCGACGGCGTGTATGACGGCGTGCATATCCTGCCGTTCTTCACTCCGTTCGATGGTGCGGATGCAGGCTTCGACCCGATCGACCACACCAAAGTCGACCCGCGTCTCGGCAGCTGGGACGACGTCGCTGAACTTTCCAAGACCCACGGCATCATGGTCGATGCCATCGTCAACCACATGAGCTGGGAATCCAAGCAGTTCCAAGACGTGCTTGAAAAAGGTGAGGAATCCGAGTATTACCCGATGTTTCTGACCATGAGCTCCGTCTTCCCGAACGGCGCCACCGAAGAGGAACTGGCCGGCATCTACCGCCCGCGCCCGGGCCTGCCGTTCACCCACTACAAGTTCGCCGGCAAGACCCGCCTGGTCTGGGTCAGCTTCACTCCGCAGCAGGTTGATATTGACACCGATTCCGACAAGGGCTGGGAATACCTCATGTCCATCTTCGATCAGATGGCCGCATCCCACGTCAGCTACATCCGTCTCGACGCCGTGGGCTACGGCGCCAAGGAGGCCGGCACCAGCTGCTTCATGACCCCCAAGACCTTTAAGCTCATCTCACGCCTACGCGAGGAAGGCGTCAAGCGAGGCCTCGAAATTCTCATTGAGGTGCATAGCTACTACAAGAAGCAGGTTGAAATCGCCTCCAAGGTGGACCGCGTCTACGACTTCGCCCTGCCTCCGCTGCTCCTGCACTCGCTGTTCACCGGTCACGTGGAACCCGTGGTCCACTGGACCGAAATCCGCCCGAACAACGCCGTCACCGTGCTCGATACGCACGACGGCATCGGCGTGATCGACATCGGCTCCGATCAGCTCGACCGCAGCCTCAAGGGCCTCGTGCCCGACGAGGACGTCGATAATCTGGTCAACACCATCCACGCCAACACCCACGGCGAATCCCAGGCCGCCACCGGTGCCGCCGCCAGCAACCTCGACCTCTATCAGGTCAACAGCACGTACTACTCCGCGCTCGGCTGCAACGACCAGCACTATCTGGCCGCCCGCGCAGTCCAGTTCTTCCTGCCCGGAGTGCCGCAGGTCTACTACGTGGGCGCGCTCGCCGGCCGCAACGACATGGAACTGCTGCGCAAGACCAACAACGGCCGTGACATCAATCGCCATTACTACTCCACCGCCGAAATCGACGAAAACCTCGAGCGCCCGGTGGTGAAGGCCCTGAACGCCCTGGCCAAGTTCCGCAACGAACTGCCTGCATTCAATGGCGAGTTCAGCTACGAAGCCGACGGCGACACATCCATCACCTTCCGCTGGATCGCTGCCGACGGCAAGACCAAGGCCGCCCTCATCTTCGAGCCCAGCCGCGGACTCGGCACGGATAACACCACTCCGGTCGCCAGCCTCGCCTGGACCGATGCCGCCGGTGACCACGAGACTGATGATCTGCTGAGCAACCCGCCGATTGCCGATATCGACTAACCGTTGGCCCATAAACGCCACTCCGCTGTGCGCGCTCCAAGTAGTGCGTCCGGCGTAAGCTGGGTCCATGGAAAACAAACCGCCCGCAGTGCACTGAAGCTAGTGCGCTCGGGCGGTTTTGCATGTGGCGGGGTTGCGGGTCATGCTCAGTCGGAGCTGGCCGGTACCTCCCGCCGGTGATGAGAGCAAAGAAAGAGCAGCAACATGTTGGAACCGTACGTGCGCCCGGGTATTGACGACCGCCCGGATCTCGACAAGGCATTGAGTCCCGAAGACAAGGATGCCGTGGCCCGACTGGCCATCAAAGATCGTCGGCGTCCTCCCGAGGCATCCGCCGATCAGCCCGAGGCCCAGGCCGTGCGTCTGGCGGCCGCCGGTTCGTCGGCTGCTGCCGCTGCCGCGGCCAGCGTGGATGCCCCTGCGCCTGATCTGTCGTCTGCATATCTCGATATGCGCGATCCGATGGTCGCCGCCAATGGTCAGCGACCCACCGCTGTTCAGATTTCCCGTCTTAATTGGGGCTTTTTCGTGGCTTCGATTCTGGTCGGCGCGCCTTGGGCGGCGTTGAACACCATCGCCATGCCCAACGCCGTGGCGCGTTTGTTCGACTACGACACCGCTTCTGCCATATCGGTCACCATCAATCCGTCCACCGGCCGTCCGCTGCCCGTCGCCACTGACTTGGTGGTGCCTCTGGCCGTGCTGGTGGTCGTTGGCGTGGTGGCCTCCATGTTCGCGATGCCCTTGGTCTCCGCGCTGTCCGACCGCACACGTATTCCTCTGGGCCGCCGTACCCCGTGGATGGTGGTGGGTGGCGTGCTGTGCGCGCTGATCACGCTGGTTCTGGGGCAGAACACAGGGCTCGTAGTGCTGTGTTTCTTCTGGGCGCTCATGCAGTTTGCCTATGCGATGATTTCCGTGCCGTTGGCCAGCGCCATCAGCGAACGGGTTCCGGACAAATTCCGTCCGCGCATTGAGCGCTGGCACGGTATCGGCGTGATGCTTGGCCAAGCGCTTGGTGTATGCATGGGTGCGCTCGGCGTGATGTTCGACTCCTTCACGCCGTTTGCCTACACCGCCGTGCTGTTTGCGGTTTCCGGCATCCTGACCGTGATCATGCTGCCCAAGGAGCCTTCCAGCCAGGAGCAGCCACATCAACGATTCGAGTCGAGCCAGGTGTTTGACCAGCTGCGTCCGCCGGCACATGCGCCTGCATTCGCCCGTGTGTTCGCCGCTCGCGTGTGCATGATGACGGGCGTTGGGTTGACCGGGGTCTTTCTGTGGTATCTCGTGCGCTTTTGGGTGTATGGCAAGGCTGTGGTGTTCACTTCCGCGCCATTGACCATTCCCGCGGGCCTCCTCATCGCCGGCATGGCCGCGGCAACGCTCATCGGTGCTGCGCTCGCGTCCTGGGCCGCTGGGCCGATCTCCGAGAAGATCGAGGAACGGAACATCGCCACCACTGCAGTGGTGGCGGCATCCTGCCTGCTGTATGCCATCGGCGTGGCGGTGGCATGGGGGCTCGGAGCCTGGTCCACCGGCACGGCACGCGAAAACGGCATGCTGCTCTTCGCGCTGATCTCCGGATTCGCCTTCGGCGTCTACGATGCGTTAGGCCTTGAACTGGTAATGAATGCCCTACCCGACCCGCGCAACGCCGGTCATGATCTCGGCATCTATGCACTGGCCAATTCGGTCGGACTGGCGCTCGCCGCCATTATCGGAGCCGTGCTGGTCAGCGCATTTGCGAGCAGCTTCGGCTACTACCTGCTGTTCCCCTCCGCCATCGTCATGGTGTTCCTCGCCGGAATCATCACGCTCTCTTCCAAGGCAGAGTAACAGCGCGATAAACCGGTTCGAGTACACTGGTCGTCAGTAATCCAGCTAGTACTCACGGGGGAGCAAACCATGGTCGGTATGCGCGACGTAGCCAAAACGGCAGGAGTGTCGCTCAGCACCGTTTCGCTGGTGGTCAATAACACCGGCTATGTCTCGGACGATATGCGCGCCAAAGTCGAGGCCGCGATGCGCCAGCTCAACTATATTCCCAACGAGCTGGCCCGCAATCTGTACCGCAATCGCACTAACACCATCGGTGTGATTATGCCGACTATCGCCCACCCGTTCTTCGCCACGCTCACTGCGCATCTGCAGCGTGAGTTCGCCGCGCGCGACCTCAAAACCCTATTGTGTTCCATCGCTGATGCAGACAAAGGCGAGGGTGAATATGTCGACATGCTGCAGCGGCACATGATGGACGGCATCGTCATGGCGGCCCACACCGAGCATCCGGGCGGCTACTGGACATCCATTCATCGTCCGATTGTTGCTTTTGATCGCACGTTGGGCGAGGGTGTTCCGGCCGTTCGATCCGATCATGAACAGGGCGGCCGGCTGATTGCCCGTCAGCTCATCGATTCCGGAGCGCGTCATGTGGTGCTCGTCGGTGGTCCGCGCTCCCAGTTCGCGGAAGCCATCACGTTCCCCACGATTCGCTATCATCTCACCGTTGAACGGATGCTGGCTGATGCCGGCATTGCCTGCGATTACGTGGAAGCCGGCATTGTGGCCGATATTTCCGCACACGAGGCCACCGCCCGTGCCATCTTTGAGAGATATTCCGATGTCGATGCCATCGTCGGATCGGACCTGGTGGCATCCGTGGCGTTGCAGGAGGCGCTGCGCCGAGGAATTTCAGTTCCCCGCGATCTGCAGATCATCGCCTACGACGGCACCTTCATGGCCGAGACCGCCGGCATGCGCCTGACCGCGGTGCGGCAGAATTTCCCCGCCGTTGCTGCCGCCCTCGCCTCCCGCATGGACTCCCAAATCGCCGCCGATAACGGAACCACGAGTGCCGCTGCAGCTGAGGGCGGGAATGCAGTTGCGGCCAATGGCGGCCAGTCTACTTCCGAAGACATCATCTCCGTAACCCTCATCCCCGGAGAGACTACCCGGTAGCTGTATCGTGGCTTTTCCCCTCCTCCCGATGAGAGGAGCTGTCTCACCGCGACGGAAGCCGTGATGTTCTCCATCGTGGCTCCCTCTCCGAGGGGGAGCTGTCGCCGTAGGCGACTGAGGGGAGTTCGGCAGAACTACTTGGTAATCGATTTGCGGTGCAATCTTGTCAGTATTTGGCGGGTTAACTTCGCTGGGGAAGCGGCCAGCGAAGCCAAACTGCCAGTTACTGGTGGTTTTGCTCCGCTGGTGCGTTGTTAGCGGTGCTTTTTTACCAGCTCTTGGCGGGATGGCTCCGCTGAGGAGCTGTCAGCGGTGCAAAACTTCCAGTTATTGGTAGTCTGGCCTCATTGAGTATTAGTAAGCGGTGTAGAGCTGCCAGCTACTGGTGGTTTTGCCCCGCTGAGGGGTTGTGGATGGTGCGGAGCCCCATGTACTGGTGGTTTTGCCCCGCTGAGGAGCTGTCAGTGGCACGAAGTTTCCAGTTACTGGTGGTTTTGCGTCGTTGAGGGGTGCCGAGCGACGCTTTTATGCCAATTGCTGGCGATTTTGCGCCGCACAGGGCATACATGCCGTCCACAATGTGAACCCTTGCTGGATTGGTGAGCTGACCGAACCTATGTTTACATTCCAGTTCGGGTCGAACGGCCCGAGAAGATACCGAAAGGAGGCCGCGCGATGACTGGATTTAATGCTTCTGCGTTCGTATCCGCACGAATTATTAGCCCGTCTTCGCTGGCGGACTAATTCGGCACTGATGCTTGAAGCCCCGTCAACGAAGGCAGGGCCAATCAAGCTGACACAATCGGCACGGCCCTGCATGATGCGGGGCTTTTTTGTTGCGCTCACAAGGCTTACGGCAAAATCCCGCAGACGGAAACGGTAGCGACGGTACTCGGCAACAACAGCAACAGAACAGCAAACCTCCCGCAGGCGTCAATCACCTGCCGATGAGAGTGAACAGAGAACACACAGGAGTTACCAATGACTGCAGCAGTCGAAGAGACTGGCCTGGGACAGGCGGCCAGTAAGGCCACTGCCATGGTTCGCGATTCGGTCAAGACCGTGATCGCTGCATCGATGGTTGGAACCGCCATCGAATTCTACGATTTCTACGCCTACGGCACTGCCGCGGCAAACTACTTCCCGCACATCTTCTTCTCCGACAAGGCCAACCCGACCGTCGCCCTGCTGATGAGCTTGCTGACCTTCGCCATCGCCTTCATTGCCCGCCCATTGGGCTCGTTGGTGTTCGGTCACTTCGGTGACCGTATGGGCCGCAAGACTACGCTGGTCGTCAGCCTCATGACCATGGGTGTCGGCACGTTCCTCATCGGCTGCCTGCCCACCTATGATCAGGTCGGCGTCGCAGCAGTCGCCATCCTCTGCCTGCTGCGCTTCATCCAGGGCATCGGCCTGGGCGGCGAATGGTCCGGTGCGGCACTGGTCGCCACCGAGAACGCGCCTGAAGACAAGCGCGCGCTGTACGGCTCCTTCCCGGAGCTTGGCGCACCAATCGGCTTCTTCCTGTCCAACGGCACCTACTTCGTGCTCGAGTCCTTCAATGACCAGAGCGCGATGCTGGCTTGGGGCTGGCGCGTGCCGTTCCTGCTGTCCGCCATCCTCGTGATTGTCGGCCTCGTGGTCCGCGTTCACATGGAGGAGACCCCGATCTTCCGTATGGCCCAGGAGCAGAAGAAGGTCGTCAAGTCCCCGCTGGCCGAGGTCTTCCGCAAGTCCTGGCGTCAGGTACTGCAGGCCACCTTCCTCGTGGCCGTGACCTACACGCTGTTCTACACGCTCGCCACTTGGTCCCTTGCTTGGGGCACCAAGGACACCGCGAACGGCGGCGGCAACCTCGGCTTCACCAACCAGGAATACCTGCTCATGCTCATGATCTCCATCTGCGTGTTCGCCCTGTTCATCGTGCTGTCCTGCCTGTACGCGGACAAGCTCGGTCGTCGTCGCGTGCTGACCTTCTCCTCCTGCGCACTCGTGGTGTTCGCCGTGCTGTTCCCGTTCCTGCTGGACGGACAGGTCGTCGGCCAGCACAACTTCTTCGCCAACATGGTGTTCCTGTGCGTCGGCTTCGCCCTGATGGGTATCGCCTTCGGCCCGATCGGCGCCTTCCTGCCTGAGCTGTTCGACGCCAACGTGCGCTACTCCGGCTCCGGCATCGGCTACAACCTGGCCGCCATCGTCGGCGCGGCCTTCGTGCCGACCATCGCCACCTGGCTCGCCCACAACTGGGGCGTCCACTCCGTGGGCCTCTACCTCGCTGTGATGGCCGTGTGCTGCTTGGTCTCCGTGCTCACCTGCAAGGAGACCAAGGACGTTGACTTTACTAAGTAAAGTCAACGGCTGGTTTCCTACCCCTCACTCAGCTATCGCTTCGTTCGGGCGTCGCCTACAGACAGCCCGGTGGGCTGTTCGTAGGCGAAGGCGAGCCGAGAGGCGAGCAGACAGGCCGCGGACGGTAATCCATCCATAATTGCGGCCGAGCTGTTGCGGAGTGACTGAGGGGAGTTCATCCCCCCCCCATAACTGAATATCGCCAAGTTCACAACGTGAAAAATCTCAATTCCACGAAGTGAACCCCTGCGAGGCTTTTCCGGTGCAACAGGACTAAACCTGCATATCGGAAAAGCCCACAAGGAAAGCCACAACAGAATATCGCTCAGCGAAACCCCGCAGAGCACAAGAAAATTTCAACCCCATAAATAAACAAATAAAAGGAGCGCCAAAAATGGCAGCAACTATCTGGTACGAGAAGGACGCCGATCTGTCCGTGTTCGATGGCAAGAAGGTGGCCATCCTGGGCTACGGTTCTCAGGGTCATGCCCACGCGCTGAACCTGCGTGACTCCGGTGTCGACGTGGTTGTCGGCCTGCGTCCGTCCTCCAAGTCCGTCGAGTTCGCCAAGGAGCAGGGCCTTGAGGTCAAGCCGGTTGGCGAGGCTGTCGCTGAGGCTGACGTTGTTATGATCCTTCTGCCTGACCAGTACCAGGCCAAGGTCTACGAGGAAGAAGTTGAGCCGAACCTGAAGCCGGGCGCTGCTCTGGCCTTCGCTCACGGCTTCAACATCCACTACGGCTACATCAAGCCGTCTGAGGATCACCCGGTGTTCATGGTCGCTCCGAAGGGCCCGGGCCACATCGTTCGTCGTGAGTACGCCGCTGGCCGTGGCGTCCCGGTCGTCGTCGCTGTTGAGCAGGACCCGGACGGCAAGACCTGGCCGCTGTGCCTGGCTTACGCCAAGGCTCTGGGCGCGCTGCGTGCAGGCGCCATCAAGACCACCTTCACTGAGGAGACCGAGACTGATCTGTTCGGTGAGCAGGACGTCCTCATGGGCGGCATCAACCACCTGTGCGACCTCGGCTTCGACGTGCTGACCGAGGCTGGCTACCAGCCGGAGATCGCCTACTTCGAGGTCTTCCACGAGCTGAAGATGCTGGTCGACCTGGCTAACGAGGGTGGCCTGAACAAGGCTCGTTGGTCCTGCTCTGACACCGCTCAGTACGGCGACTACACCTCCACCGTCATCACCGACGAGACCAAGAAGCGCATGCAGTACCAGCTCAAGCGCATTCAGGACGGCTCCTTCGCCAAGGAGTTCATGGACGACCAGGCTGCTGGCGCCCCGAAGTTCAAGAAGCTGCAGGAAGAGTTCTCTCACCCGCACCTTGAGACTGTTGGCCCGAAGCTGCGCGCTATGTTCTCCTGGAACAACGCCGAGGCCAAGGACAAGGATGAGGCTGAGTCCTTCAACGGCAAGATCGCTCGTACCCAGGTTCAGTGATTGCCGCCCCTGAAGGGGATTTAAGCTAGCAAACCGCCGTTCCCGCCCATACGGGAGCGGCGGTTTTGTGTTGTTGCGCGCAGCGAATCATTCTCAATAACAACTATGCGCTGATTTCTTGCAGACAAACGAACACCGAATATGCAAGATCGTTGATATCTCAGCCTTTCCCCATATGTGCGATTGTGCGATTCTGTTCAAAAGGGTGCAGAGTTCTTATCGAGAATCGTTCTCTGCATACGGCTGTCCATACTCCAATAGTGACCTAGCTCACGTTGTGGACTCCAGCGGGGCTGCGACGGCGTTCTCGGTAGGATTGATTTCGGTTTGAAGGACACAATCCTCGCAACACAGGACTTATCTGCACACCGTAGATACCCCGGCGCCCAGCGGCGCCACACCCCACTACTGAAAAGGAGTGCCAATAATGGCAGCACAAATCTGGTATGAGAACGACGGCGATCTTTCCGTCCTCGAAGGCAAGAAAGTCGCAATCATCGGCTACGGCTCCCAGGGCCACGCCCACGCGCTGAACCTGCGCGATTCCGGTGTCGACGTGGTCGTCGGCCTGCGTCCGACCTCCAAGTCGGTTGATTTCGCCAAGGAGCAGGGCCTCGAGGTCAAGTCCGTGGCCGAGGCTTCCGCCGAAGCCGACGTGATTATGATTCTGGCCCCCGACCAGTACCAGCGCACCATCTGGGCCAACGACATCGAGCCCAACATCAAGCCGGGTGCCGCCGTCGCCTTCGCTCACGGCTTCAACATTCACTACGGCTACATCAAGCCCACCGAGGATCACCCGGTGTTCATGGTTGCCCCGAAGGGCCCGGGCCACATCGTTCGTCGTGAGTACGCTGCTGGCCGTGGCGTCCCGGTCGTCGTGGCCGTCGAGCAGGACCCGCGCGGTGACGGCTGGGCCCTGACCCTCGCCTACGCCAAGGCCCTCGGTGCTCTGCGCGCCGGCGCCATCAAGACCACCTTCAAGGAAGAGACCGAGACCGATCTCTTCGGTGAGCAGAACGTGCTCATGGGTGGCGTGAACAAACTCGTCGAGATGGGCTTCGAGGTCCTTACCGACGCCGGCTACCAGCCGGAGATTGCCTACTTCGAGGTCTGCCACGAGCTCAAGATGCTCGTTGACCTGATGAACGAAGGTGGTCTGAACAAGGCTCGTTGGTCCTGCTCGGACACCGCCCAGTACGGCGACTACACCAACACCGTCATCAACGAGGATTGCCGCAAGCGCATGGAATACCACCTGCAGCGCATCCAGGACGGCTCCTTCGCCAAGGAGTTCATCGATGACCAGGATGCCGGCGCCCCGCACTTCAAGGAACTGCAGGAGAAGTACTCCAACGAGCGTATCGAGACCGTCGGCCCGAAGCTGCGCGCCATGTTCTCCTGGAACAAGGACGGCGTCAAGGACGCCGACGAGGCCAACTCCTTCACCGGCAAGATCGCCCGCGCCCAGGTGCAGTGATTCTTCCTTGGCTCCCCTCGGGTGAGGTGCGAACGGACAGCGAGCCGGCAATCGCAGCCTTCATGCTGTCCGTGTTTGCAGGACGCTGGCGCGTAAGCGCCTGAGGGGGGGTCCCAGTGCATACCAAAAGGCCGCCGCTCCGATTCATTCGGAACGGCGGCCTTTCGCATGGTCCCACCATATAGTCAAACCTCCACCACGTAGTAAAATCCCCACGACGTAGCAAACTACCCACCACGTGGTGACGCAAAACGGCTTTATTCCGCGGAATACAAAATTACGCTGACATCGTGGTAGAAGATTCATCGCGTGGTGGGATAGACAGTTGATATACGCCGGCTATCAAATCAATGATGTCTTGCTGTGTTCCCCGTATGCCGAGCTGCTTCATCGGAAGCGTTTCATGAGATATTTCCCCAAGAAAATCAGCGAGATCATGGTAGGCCTCGTCGTTGAGAGACACGCGATCCTCTGGAGCAAGTAGTTGAGCCAAACGGAATACATCATATTTATGCTTCTTGAGATCTTTTCCGTCTACGTGCTCGCCATGTTGTTCTCGGGCGTTGAGATCCAACCATGCTTTCGCCTTGAAAGGAATGAGATATTTCTCGTTAAGCACGCTGATGCCTTGTATTGATTCGCGGCCTTGCTGCAGTAGCCGATAGTAGCTGTCGTTCAGCATGATGGCTGACAGGCTGGAAATGTCGTTTGCAATATGCAATGGCGTCAGGAACGAGTTCGGCACAATAGGGAAGTCAGGGTGACGTGAAAATAGCTCGATCATAGTGGGATACCCGTACGTGCTGGGGTGCATGAAACGGTACAGGTGAGGCTGTGCGGAGTTCTTCGTGATAGAGGTGTATCCGCCATCGCGAATGAAAGACCACAATCGTTGTGCAAACTCGCGAAGATGTCCCTCGGCAATCAGCACCATGTCAATATCTTTGGTGGCTCGGAAGTCCAGGTCGTTGTCGGTCATGATGATGTCACAAGCGGTGCCGCCGATGATTACGTAAGAATCTTCGTAGCCGGCAAAGGCCGTTCTGATGAGCTGCAGGCCTTGTGTCATATTGTCGCTCCTGAGAAAGTATTGCGGATGGATTCTTGTATGGCGTCTTCCAAACGTTCGTCGGCAATCTCGCCAAGAGTCAGGGCCGTGGAAATGGGGTCGGCAAGGTAGTCTTCCTGCGTATATTGAGCAAGTAGGCGGGGATCGTACCTCCACAGCTCCAGAATATATGCATTATCTGGCACCTTTTCCAAAGCGGGGTCGATAATGCATAGTTCCTTGTTGTGCTGCTTGAGCCAATGACGTTCAACGGCATAGATTCGCAGTTTTGGGGTGGCCAGTTGCGTCCTGCGCGAAAGAGCAAATTCGCCGGCCGGAATCAGCTCGTCGGCAATCATCTGGCGATTGCGATTCGTGACGGTATATTTGCTGAATATTGGTGACTTCAGGAGATGCCAAGATGATTTCAGTAAATCAAGTCGGCTGGTCTGCCTTGAAGTCAGTAGTTCGACGCTATTGCTGCGGCCTTGCTTGGTGCGGTGCACGAATGCCAGCTGTTCTAACAGCGTCACGGCAACGCTGACCTGAGCTTCGGTAAACTGAAGCGCTCGGGCAATATCTGATTGGACTTTGCTCTCGTTGGAGTAGAGCAAATACAGCCAGACCAGCTGTGTTGCGGGGGAGAAGAGTCGCACCTCAATATCCTGTGCGTTCTCCAGCGGCCGTGAGGAGATGCGCTGGGTGAACACCATGCCCAGTGAAGGGATATACAGTTGGGTACCGGGCACGATGAAAGGAACGTGATTCTGAATCAGGGCTTTTCGCTGGTATGCAGAAAGCCGGGGAAACTGAAAGACAATGGGCAGATCCGTCCGCTGCTCAAGCCTGCTGGCGTCGGCGGTGACGCGTGTGATGCTGAATGGGTGAGCCTCTCCGCTCGCGATTAGCATACTCGTGTTGTCGATGGTGAGTTTGCTGAATGTCCGTCCGTTGGTCAGAAATAGCGGCAGTGAGGCAGTGCCATCCCAAGAAGTGATTTGGCAGGGCAGACCAAGTGTCTCGCGAATGTAATGCTCGGCATCCATGTCGACCTCAATCCTTAACGAAAATCTGTAAGATTCACATCTCTTGTTAAGTATATAGAATATTATTAAGTATTTCGGGGTTGGCATGTCGCGAATGGAAAGAAAGGGCAGTCATCCCCGAAATGGAGACAGCTTAGCCGGGAAAAAGGACGACGCCAGCATCCGGAGAAGATGGATGACTGGCGTCGGGTAAGCTCGCAAAAGCACTACTGAATAACCCACGCAGAAGTGTCGGTGGGGAGTTGGCCGTCGGGGGTCAGCGGGCCGGACGTCAGCACGACGGAGCCTCCAGGCAGCTCCACCGGCTCGGTGCCGAAGTTGGTGATCGAGGTGAACGTGCTGCCACCAACCGCCGCGCGGGTGTAGGCCACCACGTCCGGCCCCATATCCACCTGCTCAGCGGTGGTGTCACGCGTGGCGGTCAGCGACTCCTGACGAATCGCCAACGCCGCATGATACAGCGCGAGCATTGAATCCGGGTCGGCCTGCTCCACATCCACCGCGTAATCCTTGAACCACAACGGCTGCGGCAGGTGCGGATCGGCGGAAGACGTCACGCCATCGGCGCGAACCGCGGGGGAGAAGCCGAAGGAAGCACCCGTGCCGAACTGGCCTGCGGCGCACAACGGCACGTGGTTCTCGCCGGTGCCGTCATCGGCCGGGATCGGGCGGCTGAAATCAGCCAAGGTCGGTTCGTTGGCAGCGGTCCACGGAATCGGCACGCGGCAGCCGTCTCGGCCCTTGTCCATCGTGGCCTGAGCGGTGTGGAAAGCGGTCGGGTCTTCCAGTCGATCCCACGGAATATCGGCCACTTCAAACAGGCCCAGCTCCTCGCCCTGATAGATATAGGCGGCGCCGGGCAGGCCGAGCTCCATCAAAGCGGCGGCGCGGGCGCGGCGGGTGCCAAGCTCGCGATCCTCGGGATACGTGGTGCCGTTGCGCAGCAGCCAGTCGTGCGGCAGCTGGTGGTAGGGCGCGCCCTTGACCTGCGGCAGGCCGTAGCGGGAGGGGCTGCGCGGCACATCGTGATTGTTCATCACCCACGTGGTGGTGGAGCCGCCGGTTTCGGCGGCGGCCTTGAGACCCGCGTCGATGGCTTCGCGGAACTCGTCGGCATACCAGCTGGCTTGGGCGAAATCGAAGTTGAACGACTGCCCCAACTCGTCCATAGAGGCATACAGGTGCTGGTGCTCGGGCACCACCCACGCCTCGGCCACGGCAAAGCGCGGCGGGTCGTACTCGTTGAACACCTTGCGCCATTCGCGGTAGATGTCGTGCACTTCGCGGCGGTCGAACAGCGGATGGCTGAAGTCGTGATTCAGCACGCCGACCACGCTGTATTCGCGGCCGAGCTCCTCCAGCGGCTTGGCTTCAAGGTCTTTGGCCAGACCGTGCGCCACGTCGATGCGGAAGCCGTCGGTGCCGTGGTCGGACCAGAAGCGCAGGGTTTTCTTGAATTCCTCGTGGATGTCCGGGTTCTTCCAGTTGACGTCCGGTTGCGCCTTGTCGAACAGGTGCAGATACCACTGGCCGTCGGCCACGCGAGCCCAGGCCGGGCCGCCGAAGAAGGACTGCCAGTCGTTGGGCGGCAGTTCGCCGTGCTCGCCGCGGCCGTCGCGGAAGATGTAGCGGTCGCGCGCCGGGGAGCCGGGCTCGGCGGCGAGGGCTTCCTTGAAGAACACGTGCTTGTCGGCGGTGTGATTGGGCACGATGTCCACGATTACCTTGATGCCGGCCTCATGCGCGGCTTTGGCCATGGCGTCGAAGTCGTCCATGGTGCCCAGTCGCGGGTCGACGTTGCGGTAGTCGATCACGTCGTAGCCGCCGTCCGCCAAATCGGAGGGGTAGAACGGGGAGAGCCAGATGGCGTCCACGCCGAGGTTCTTCAGGTAGTCCATTTTCTCGGTAACGCCGGCGATGTCGCCGATGCCGTCGCCGTTAACGTCCTTGAAGCTGCGCGGGTAAATCTGGTAAACGACGGCCTGCTTCCACCAGTCGTCATTGAGGTTGTTGGCGGTCATGCCGATTCCCTTCTGTGCGGGTGCGATTGCGTGGCTCACGTGGTGTGTTGCGCCCGATTGCTGTGGGTTAGTGGTTATTGGGTTCAGCAGGACTCGAACTGCAACGGTGAACCCATGCTTGCTTATCACGTTGATGACAACGGTATCATGCAAATGATTTATGCGAAAGTACAAGCATCGGCGTTTCGTGGTGGTAACGTGGTCACGCTCACCTTAGTCCACACAGAAAAGACATTGAGGGGAGAGGTGGGCCGCGGTGCACCGTGCCCAATCACCCCTGCGCAGGCACGGGCGCGGCAGGAGGCGCAGTGGTCTCACGCAGCACGAGCGGCGCGTCGGGCTGAATGAACGCCGGTTCAATCGGCCCGCCCGCAATGGCCTCCAACGCCATGCGCCCAGCGTCGGCACCCATGGCAAACGGATCCTGATGCATGGTGGTTAGCCCCACGGCCTGAGACATTTCAACGTCGTCAAATCCCACAATCGAAATATCCTGCGGCACGCGTTTGCCGTACTGGCGCAGGCGATACAGCACCGGCAGCGCCAGCTCATCGTCCTCAAAACAGAATGCAGTGGTGCCGGCCGGGGCGGTCAGTACCGCGTTCAGAGCCGCGCTGGTCTCCGTTGCGCCGCGGGGCACCTGAAGGTTGGTCACGGTGAGCTCCGGGTGCGCGGCCTGCGCGTCCAGCACGCCCTGCAGTCGCGATTCGGCGCTATAGCGCATATTGGTTTCGGCGGGAGTGCCGCCAACGAATGCGATGCCCCGATGCCCCAGCGCGATGAGGTGTTCGACGGCCGCGCGGGTGGCGGTACGATCATCAATGCTTACGCCGGAGTCGAACCCGTCCGTGGAGGGGATGTTAATGCCGATGATCGGCACATGCATATGCTTGAGGCGCTCCACCTCGGCCGGCTCGATGTTGAACGAGCTGACGATTACCGCATCTGCATTGCGGCGCACGGGCAGGTCCGCAAAGAAATCGTGACGCTCTTCGGCGTTGCGCATGGGGTAGGCCACGGTGTCATAGCCAGCAGGGCGCAGCACCGAGTCGAGCCCTGCAAAGATGTTCGCATTGAACCAGGTGGTGATGGTCTCGCTGGCGAGCAACGCGATACGGAACGATTGCCCGGATTTCAGCGCGGCCGCCGAGCGGGAAATGGAGTAGTCGAGCTTCTCGGCGGCGGCCATTACCTTGTCGCGGGTTTCGGGGAGCACCAGGTCCGGCTTGGCGAACGTGCGGGACACTGTGGATACGGAAACGCCGGCCTCCTTGGCCACCGCTTGAATGCTTGCTTTGGTCATATCGAATACCCCCGTTATTGTTGCGCCGTTGTGATGATGACGCGATGTTGCGGCATCGTGTTTGCGCCGTCGATGCACATGATTCATATCGTCATTGCTGTGACAACGGTATCATGCATTGATCTGTCGTTGAATAGCGCCGGTGAAGATCCTCTCGTGATGAAGACGATTTACAGTGCGGTAAGAGTCTATAAGTGGAAACGTTTGCATATTGCTCCGGTCAAATGTGCCGCGATTGTCTGTCTGATGCGATTTAGCTCCGAAAAGTGATCTTTGACATTCATTATTGCATGGGTTTGCAATAATGAATACCTTCTTAGCAAAGAGTAAACGCTTCGACACTCCGTGCTGATTTGGCTTGATGCCAAGGGGCAATGCTGCAGTATTGTGCGAAAAAATGAGATATGGCCGGCAGGCTTTACTGATGTCGACTTGCAAGAATGACAACCTTTACAGTATGATGGCACCCAAACGAGAGAAGCGATGCGTGTCAGAATCAGTAAGTGGTTAGTGGCTATTTTTATCGATTCTGCGCAGGCCAAAAGCTAACGTATGCAAAGCTGATCCACCAATGAAACAGGCATGCTCCGCCGAAGCTGCACGCCTATTCCACGACCTACAACTGCACAACAAATGAGTCGCGGCGATACGTCATACCGATGCACCCACCGACGGCTCTCCGGAGACGAGGAAAGCATGATGATAGCGAAAAGTATCGGGGGGGGGCAGCGAAATTCAAGGCTGCCGCCGCTGCCCTGCTTGCCGCTGCCGTGCTGGTGACGTCAACTGGCTCACTCGCATTTTCCAATAACAAACTTGCCTATGCCGCCGATCTGAGCGACGGCGCATTATGCACTCCGACCAGCCAGTCGATGGGCACTGAAGCAGATCCCGCAACTGAGAGGGATTCCGGCGTTGCCACTTGGGTTGGTGGCGATATGTATGTCGGTAAGAAGTCCGACAACCTGACCAATGCTGACGGTCCTGATGCTTCATATTCCGCAGAAGCCGAAGGCTTGACTGTGGTCAACGGCAAGCTCATGCTGCATCCTCAGAAGAATTCGTGGAACGGCAAGGGCTTTCGTTTCGGCGTTGCCGGCTTCGGTACGCAGTATCGTCCCGCCGAAGGCAGCACCGCATTGGTAGTTGGCGGCAATACCGGAACCGTAATGGATAGTGCCACTTCCACCGCTGATGTGAAAGCGTGGAATAAGCCTGGTTTTATTGATGGACATTCGCACGTCGGCTCACTCTCCGGTAGCCAGTCGGATGTATGGGACAGGGGCGGCACGTCGTCGATTGGCAGCTATAACGGTGCTTCCGTCAACTGGCAGAAGGACAAGTCCGGGAATACTCAGAACCAAGACGCCGGCAATCTGACCAAAGTTTCAGTCAAGGCTACCGATGGCGCCGCCGCCACTGACAAAGATTTTTCGAAGGATACGTTCTATCAAGGGTATGTGGTCGACGATATCGTTAGCCCGTTGGCCAAGCAAAATAATACCGGTACAGTGAGTTCAAGCATCTCCACGTTGTCTGAGCTTCCTCGCCATAAGTACAACTATTACAAGGAAGGCACCAACGCCGCTAGCGGCATATCTTACACCTTCAAATACGACGACACCACCAAGTACGGTACCGGCCGCGGCATTGCTTCCGCAACGCCGTACACCAATCGCGAAAAGCTCATCACGTTCACCGGCACGAACAATGCCAGCATGGAGGTATTCAATCTCGATGCCAGCATGCTCGGCGACACCGATGAGAATGGCACCCTCTACCGTGGCGTAGGTTTCGCCTTTACGAACATCGCCGACACTGCATCTGTCGTAATCAATGTGACCGGCAACGCCAGTAATATCTCGTTCCACAACGGTTGGCAGTTCTGGTGGAACGGTGCGGAAATCTCCGATGGCTACTCCAACTACAACAACACCGACGAGTTGAAGAAGAAGTCGGCTGCATACGACAAAGCCTCCCAGAAGATTCTATGGAACTTCAGCAATACCGATAACCTCACCATCTACGGTGGCGTGGCCAATGAGGACGGTACGAACACCAATGCCGATAAAATTACCCAGGATGATGCCGCCGCCGCGATGATGGGCAGCATTATCGTCAGGGGCAACTTCGAATCGCATGTTTCCACCAACGGCCGTGTGTACACGGGTGGCGACTTCTCCATGTACAACCCGTACAAGGCATGGACGTTCAATCAAGCCGGTGCGAACGATGGTGATTCCGCCTCTGTGCTCGACATGGATCAGGAGCGTCACAACTTCCCGTGGAACGGTTCGTACACCGAGTCCTGTTCCGCTATCGCGTGGCAGAAGGCCGATGAAAGCGGCACCCTGCTCGGTGGCACGACGTGGGCTGTGTACGGTAAGTACGATGATGCCGCAAGCGGAAAGAACGCACTGCTTACCGTGCAGGATAACGCGTTCTACGACAAGGACTCTGCCGATGGCCGGTTCACTGTGGAAGGTCTGAAGCCCAACGCAACCTACTACATCAAGGAAGTCTCCGCCGGCAACGATTACCAGCTGAATACGAACGTCTATTACGTAGCGACTGGGGACTCATCGGCAACGCCGGTCAATGTCACGCAATCGGTGACAAAGACGGACGGTGCTTATACGTACGGCAGCGCCGACATGACCGATGGCAAGATCGTCAACAAAAAGAACGGCCATGAGGTTTCTTGGTCGAAGGTCGATGCCGACACTAACAAAGAGCTTGCCGGCTCTCAGTGGCAGATTCAGCAGGTGAAAGATGGCGCGGCCACTAAGAGCTGGAAGGTCACAGACAACACCAGCAAAGCAACCGGCGTAACGGTCAATCCGACCTCAGCCACGTTGGATGCTACCAATGGGTGGAAGACCGATTTGACCGCAGCCGTCGATCCGAAGGATGCCTTGCAAGAGGTTGCATGGACGTTCACCGATAAAGATGGCAAAGCTGTCGATTCGTCCACTGTTGCGGTATTGACCCGTACGGGTAATCTGAAAACCACCGTCACCGGTATCAGCAGCATTGATACCACTGTGTATGTGAAGGCATGCTCGGTCTCCAATCCTGAGGTGTGCAGCGCCCTGGTCACCATCAAGGTGAAAGCTATGAGCGTCAAGGATTTCACCGTCAAGGATTCCTCGAACCGGACTGTTGAGAACAATTCCACCATCACCGCTGCTGCAGTGGATAGCACGCTGACGTTCACCGCTTCCTCCACTCCGGCTGTCCCGATTACTTGGGAGTCGAGCAACAAGAGCGTGGCAACGGTTACTTCCAGCGGCGAGAACGGTCAGAAAGCAACCGTGACGATGACGGGATTCGGCTCTGCGGTCATCGCCGCGAAGGCCGGCGACAAGAAGGTTTCGTTCACGGTCAAGGTGCCGTCTACCACGGTGTACTTCAAGAAGTCGTTAATGAATTGGTCGAAGTACTACGTGTACTACAACGCTGGCAACAATAACTGGAAGTTCGTGGAGATGAGCCAGAGCTGCGGTGATTATGTGTATGCCATATTGCCGAAGCAGTCGCCTGGTACGGAATTTTTGTTCCACGGTGACGATGAAAACACGAGCACCAACAAGTGGTACCAGGGGTCGAATAAGAGCGATTTCAAGTTCACGGGCAACGAAGTGCAAGTCGTGAACCAGCATAACGATTCACAGGTCTCCACCGCTCCGGCCGGCTGCCCTGCATCTGCCGCAGCTGCTGCCCAGTCGAATGATGCGGCGGTGCTCAACGAGAACGCTGTGGTGACGCCCGCCGATGACCCGCAGCCCAGTGATGCTGACGGTGTTGCCGAAAACGCTATTGACGATGGTGCAAAGGCCATTTCCTGCACGGCAGCCGACGGCGAGAACGGTCGGCCCGGCGTGAAGTGCGATATGGACACCGCGGCCGGCAAATTCAAGGTCGGTGGTCTGGATGTCGGCACGTACTGGCTCCATGAGACCACGGCTCCGGACGGATACACGATCAATAAGACCCTGTACCAATTCACGATTGATGCCAATGGCAACGTCACGTGGAACGGCGGTTGGGCCAGCGGCGAGGCGACTGGCGCCATCGATGAAAAGCTGAAGCCCGGTGACAACAACGCAATCTCGGACACCCCTACCGAAGTGACCTGGAACAAGGTCGACACCAAGGGCGGCAAACTTGCCGGTTCCCAGTGGAAGATCGTTGGTCCAAGCCCTGCAACGGACGTGTACTGCGTGGCCGACAACGTGACGGTTGATGCCAATGGCGCCACCACGCCGGCAGGCATCGAGTTCACAGGCTGCACTGGCGAAAAGCTGTCCGATGCCGCGAATACCGCAGACGAGGCCGGCGTCATCACGGTCAGGGGCCTGCCGGTCGGCAAGTACACGCTAACCGAGACTAAGGCTCCAGACGGCTACGTGGCAACACCCACGGTCTACACGCTTACCATCTCTGGCACCGAAGCTTCCACCGTTGTGGCTCAGACCGCGGCCGATAGGCCCACGACCCGTTCTGGCGGCAATCGCGAAGCTGCGGCCAATGTCCCCAACGCTTCGGCTCCGGTGAACATCCAAATCCCGGTAAAGAAGAGCGTGAAATACACGTCGTGGCCAAAGGACAGCAACGGCAACTACGTCAACTTCAACTTCAAGATTGAAGCGACCAAGTCGACTGTGGACGCGAACCCCGCCGCGCCGATGCCTGCCGAATGCAGTAGCAGCGACGCGACCAAGAATGACTGCACCATCTCCTTGGCTCCGAAGTCTGACGCTGATGATCTGTCCAACGTCATAGCCAAGTTCGGCAAGATGACGTTCACCGACGCGAACCTCGCGGCGGCAGCTGGCGACGCCAGCGACTACGCCAAGACCTACACCTACAAGATCACCGAGATTGTGCCAGATTCCGCCGACGCGGTGGAAAACCTGCGTTACTCGAAGGCGGAGTACCAAGTCGTAGTCACGGTCAAGCAAGCCAAGGATTCCAGCGGAAAGCTGTCCGGCTTGTCCGTCTCCGCCACGATGACACGCATCAAGGATGACTCCGGCAATGCCGAAGCTGGCGGCGGAAAGGTGATCGGCACATGGTCATCAACGTCCACCGGCAGCAGCGCCGGAACCGCCGTCGAAGCAACCTTCGTGAACACCAAGGTGCTCACCGGCCTGCCCGCCACGGGCGCCGACTGGACCGGACGCCTAGTGCTTCTGGTCGGCGACGGATTCATACTTGCTGGCGTTCTCATCGCCGGCGGATATCAACTGGCCAAACGTCGACGGGAGGAGGACTCCGACTGATTTTTCTCCCTAGGCCACTCGATTGGCCGCCTACCAACACTCATAACTGAATAACCAATATTCAACACAATCTTCTTCTTCATTTCAGAGAAAGGAAAAGAGAAATGAACACCATATTCAAGAGGGTGATCTCCGGAGCCGCCGCTCTGGGCATCGCCGTCAGCGGTCTAGCCATAGGCGTCTCCACCGCGTATGCTGCGGATCCGGCCACCGGCAGCATCACCATCAACAAGTCAGACACTGGTCAGGTGGATCACAGCTTCGATGGCTGGCACCTGGCATCGTTGACCAACGTCACCAAGGATAGTGCTGGCAAGATCAACGGCTTCCTCATCGATACCGATGACCATATGGCCAGAACCATTGTCGCCGCGATGACTAGCGATCAAAAGGCTGCATACGAGAAAGACGCCAACTACTACAGCGACGACCCCGCCGTCGCCAACCCGATGGGGTACTTGGTCGAGAAGGTATTTAAGGATACATCTGGCAAGGCGCTGAGCGAGCTGACCAGCCCGTGGGGCGGCGATAGCTCCGCGCTGCGTGCGTTCGCCAAGTCGCTGTCCAAGGAACTTGCCAAGGCCGGTGCTCCCACTGCCGATAAGACCGGTGACAGCGCACTGAAGACCGGTGAGAACAAGGAACTCAAACAGGGCCTGTGGTTCCTCAAGGATGTCACGACCACGGATGACACCAAGGGTACCAACTCCATCCCGATCATCACGCCGACCACCTTCGATGGCGCCGACAGCTGGGGCACGGTGATGCTGAAGAACACCACCCCGACCATCGACAAGAAACTGGTTGATTCCAAGGACGACGGCACCTACACGCCGAACACTCAGCCGGATTACGCAGTTGGCGATGATGTCGACTATGAGCTGACCTCCACCGTGCCGGTCTACACCGGCTACGACATCGATCCGACGATGAAAGACGCAACCAAGACCCGTATCTTCAAGATCAATGACACCGCCAGCAAGGCGCTGACCGTGTCCGCCGACACCGTCATCGAATCTGTCAAGCTGACTCCTGCTCAGGGTACGGCCGTCACTCTGGTCAAGGACAAGGACTACACCGTTACCGTCGCTGACTATGGCGATGTGAACACTCCTAACACCGATGCCTACAAGGGCGGACACGTGACCACTATCGACCTTGGTAAGTACGTCAACAAGGCCAAAGGCTCTCAGTCCGCTACTGACGGCATCCTCGAAGGCGCCACCGTCACCGTGATCGTCAAGGCTAAGCTTAACAAGGATGCGCTGATTTCCGAGCCCGGCAATCTGCAGAAGAACCCGAACAAGGTCGACCTCGAATACTCCAACCACCCGGAAGAAGTGAACCACGCCCATAAGGTTCCTGGCCCGGAAGTGCCCGTGTATGCCTATAAGTTCGACATCTTGAAGACCGATAAGGCTGGCACCACTAAGCTGCCCGGCGCTAAGTTCACGATCAAGGCAGTCTCCGGTACCAGCAAGCACGACGGCAAGTACCTCGGTTCTTATGGCAAGGATGGCTGGAGCTACCTCGATAGCGAGCCGGCGGTCGCTGATACCGATGGTGTGTTCACCACTGGCACAGACGGTAAGATCAACGTCTCCGGCCTCGATGCCGGCACCTACGAGGTCCATGAGATTGCGCCGCCGGACGGCTACACCGCGATTAGTCTGCCGAAGTTCCAGTTCACCATCACGCCGACCGTCAGCAATGAGGTCGCCGGACGCAAGACCATCACCGTCGTGGCGCTGAGCCTCGCGAAGGGCGCCGACGTGCGTGCCTTGCTGTCCCAGGACGGCAAGACGCTGAACATCTGGAACGCCAAGAACATCACCGAGCTGCCGAAGACCGGTGGCGCTGGTCTGGCCATGATTGTGGCCGTCGGCGCACTGTTCATCGCGGCCTCCGGTATCTTCGCCCTCCGCGCTCGCCGCAAGGCCTGAGCGGACACGCCTAGATAGCTAAGGAACGACGGCCAGCGCACCGCACTTACCCCTCGCAAACCGCCGTTCCTGCTCCGTCTCCGGCCGCATCGTCTTGTTCCCGATCGATGCGCCCGGAGACTTTTTCCATATTTCTTTATTTTTGCTGATTCTGGAGAACCGAATGACGCAAACAATTATCATGAAGTCCCGTATCCGCAGGGTTTTCTTAGCTCTTGGGGTAGTGTCGTTTATTGAGCGGAGATGAGTTCATCCAATGCGAAGCAGCACCGGAGCAAAACAAAGCGGTACGCGCACACAGTCACGCGTGTTTACTGTGCTGTCGGTGCTGTTTTTGCTGATCGGGTTTGCCATCATCACCACGCCGTTCGTCATGCGCGCCATCAGCGAATACCAGCAGAACGCCACCGTGCAGCAGACGCAGCGCGAGGTGGATGGCTGGCCGTACCCACAGGCGGAGAACCAGCTCAAAACCGCCCGCGAGTACAACAAGAAACCCGCGGCTGGCGGCCAGTCCGCCATCGGCGAGGTCAAAGATCCTTTTGCCAGCAATGCCGGCCAGTCCACCACTTCCGGCGCGGATGATTCGATGGCCGCCAAAGATCAAGAATATCAGAGTCTGCTCGACGCCGGCCAAGGCGTGATGGGTTCCATCCGCATTCCTAAAATCGACGTCAACCTGCCCATATACCACGGCACCAGCGAAGATGCGCTCGCCGTGGGCGCGGGACACCTTTATGGCACTTCATTGCCGGTCGGCGGCAAATCCACACACTCTGTAATCACCGGCCATCGCGGTTTGCCGAACTCGTTGCTGTTCACTCGCCTTGATGAGATGAAGAAGGGTGATGCCTTCTACATCGAGGTCATGGGCAAGACACTCGGCTACAAGGTCGACCGCATTACCGTGATCAAGCCCGACGATTCCAGCAAACTGCGCATCACCAAAGGCGAGGATCGCGTAACCCTCATGACCTGTACGCCTTATGGTGTCAATTCTCATCGCCTACTGGTCTCCGGTGTGCGTGCCGAAATCCCGGAGGAAGTGCCTGACCCGGACGATGTGCATGGCATCAACACCACATGGCTGGCGTTGGGAGCCATAGTGCTTTTGGCCGTGCTGTTCGCTTTCATCGTCATATTGATGCGGCGTAAGCAAAAGCGCGATCGGGAATTTGCCGGCCTCGCCCGGCACGCCGCACGTCCGACAAAATAAGCGCCCCGCGCGTATGCGATTCCGCGTTGGGAATATGAACGGTTTCGGGTGCCGGACTATTCAAAAAGCGGCCAGATTGTCGTAACTCGATTTCGAGGGGCTGATTTGGCGTGTTCCGGAGGTCTACTTCCGTTTCGAGGGGCTGATGCCAAAGTAGACACAGCTACAAAACGGCAAAATGACGTTGATGCAAAGCCGTTTCTACTTCCGTTTCAACGGATGAGGAGCCCCTTGAAGCGGAAGTAGACCTCCGGCAAACACGAAATCAGCCCCTCGAAATCGATCTAGGCAGTCTCTCTACCGTCGGGAAGCGTTTCAGCGCTTCTCGCGGCGCATTACGGCGGACAGGGACTGCACGCGCGGCAGGTCGAAGACCTCGTCGGTGTGCACTACGTGCCCTTCGCCATCTGCCAGCGGCACTCGCCAGTTGGAATACTCGCTGGACGTGCCCGGCTGATTCTGCGAGCGGCATTCGCCCACGCCGTCCACCAGCGCAGCCTGCAACAACAGCGACGGCGTATCAGTGAGCATGGCGTGCATGGCTTCAACGATCTCCTGCACATGACCTTCCACGTCATCGGCCACAGCCTGCGTGATATAACCGCCCTCCACCAGTCGGTTCATCATCGCGGTGCGCTCGGCTATGGCCGAAGCGGCAAACACCTCCACCGGCTCGCTGAGCAAATGCAGCTCCTCGCGCAGTTTCACATGCTCGAAGTTCAGATAGCCGGCGGTTGGCGGCAGATCGTGTGTGGTGACCGATGCCAGTGCCTGCTTGCGGTACTCCTGCGGCGCGCGGTAGGGATCGCCGGCGTTCGGCGAATCGTCCACACGGTTGAACCACTCCACATCGGTGCCAAGCACGCCATGATCGGCCAGAATGCGGCGCACATAATCCGGTACGGTGCCCAAATCCTCGCCGATCACCATGCCGCCGGCGCGCGTGGCCTCGATGGCCAGTACGCCGAGCATCGCCTCGTGGTTGTACATCACGTAGGCGCCATTGCGGGCGCCAAGTCCCTGCGGAATCCACCACAGGCGGAACAGTCCCAGCACGTGATCGATACGCACCGCGCCCGCATGCTCATACATGGAATGCACCATTTCGCGGTACACCTGGTAGCCGGTGGCTTCCAGATAACGCGGGTTGAACGGTGGCTGGCCCCAATCCTGGCCCTGCTGGTTGTAGAAGTCCGGCGGGCAGCCGACCGTGACGCCACCGGAGGCGAAACGCTCCGGGTTGGCCCACGCGTCAGCGCCGAGCCCGTGCACGCCAACGGCCATATCCTGCATAAGGCCAAGTGTCATGCCATGATCCAAGGCCGTGTGCTGAGCGTCGTTCACCTGCTCGGCGGCGATCCACTGCAGCCAGCGGTTGAACTCGAACAGATCATGATGGTCCTTGACCAGCGTCTGCACGGTCGGGTCGTCGATGGTCTTCTCGAAGAACCAGCGGTTCTCGCCCCAAGGTGCGCCCCACACCTCGAAGCACAGGCACCAGGTGGCGAAGGAATTGAGGTCCGGGCCGGCCGTGGCCTTGAAATACTCGAACTCCAGCTCGCGCTTGTTGTTGCGGCCCGCATCGAAGATCAGGCGCAGGGCCGGGCGCTTGGCCTCCCACGCCGCGTTGATATCCATCGGCGTGGATTCATCATTGCGTGCGGCCACCGAGGCATGCAGTGCATCCACCTGGGCGCGCACGTCATCCGGCAGGGTGGCGTATTCGGGAATGTCTTGCGGGCGAATGTACGTCACGTTGAGGAACCGGCGCGATTCCGGCAGATACGGCGAAGGCTCGAGCGGCGGAATCGGCGCACCGGCGTGAATCGGATTGATGAGCATGAAGTCGGCCTTGGACTTCTCGGCGGCATCCGCCAAAAGACGCTTCAGATCGCCGTAGTCGCCGATGCCCCAGGAATCGTGGGAGCGTACCGAATACATTTGCGTCATCCAGCCCCAGCGCTGATGCTCCTCGACCGCCTTCGGCACGGCGATGCGTGCGGGGGCGGCGATGATGGTCGCCTTGCCTTCGCGCCCGTCAACCGTGACGGTCAGCGTGTGGTAACCCATCGGCAGGTCGGGGGCGATGGTGAGATCCGGCTGGCCGGAGTTGAGATTCGGCAGTAGGGAGAAGCGGTCGAATGCGGTGCCGTCTTCCAGCGTGATGGCGGCGGTGATGTCCGCGTCCGACGGGCAATTCAGGGTCAGGCTTGTCGGCTTGCCGGTGGTGGCCACGATGGTGGGCGGTAGCAAACGTTTGCTGTTTTCGGCTTCAAGTTCGGTCATGGAACGTTTTATGGCATCGTCGCTGGAGGCATCCACATCGAGGGCCTTGAGCACGGCGACCAATGCGTCATCGCTGATTTCGGTGTAGGTACCGAGCTGGTCGATGAACGAGGTCGCAAGCCCGGATGCTTTGGCCAATTTGATCAGCGGTCGAGCAAGGCGTTCGGCGCTTTCCGTTCGCTGTGTGGTGTCCGGTGCATTGGTTGCCGCTTCATTGCTGCGCGCCTCGGTCATAATAGCTCCTTGCTGTGCGTCCATGTACTGCTGTTCGTTTGCATTGCTGTTTGAGGGCCGCTCTACGTTGAGGATCCGGCAATCTGACAGACCAATGTTGAACCTGTTCTGCTCTTACCGTAGCTCATATTGACAACGATTGCAATAGGGCGGTGAGTTGGGCCGGTTCGGAGGCGTCGGGGGCGCCGGCCTGTTGGCCACCCCCAGTCGGCTTTGCCGACAGCCCCCGCCAGCGGGGGCGAGGCTGAGCGGGTCTCTAGCCGAGGATGGCGAATGACTGGGCGGGGAGTGTCAAGGTGCGACCGGATACGGTAGGGGAGCCGAGGGCTAGCAGCATTGATGCATCGGGCCGGAGTTCGCTCGGCAGTTCCACGGTTTCAATCCCTCGACCGGGGTTCATGGCTATGAGCAACGGCCGGCCCGTAGCGCCATTTCGGTCTGAGACATCATCGCGAGTGGCGGCGGGGGCAGGGGCCGAGCTGGAATCCGCGGTCGTGCGTGGGTGGGTGGACGCGTGACCATCCGCAGGAGTGCGTATGTAGGCAAACATGCGGCCATCCACTGGCGCTTCCACCACGTCAAATCGGGCATCGGAAGCCAGTGCGGGCTGCTCGGTGCGCAGTGCCAGCACCTCGCGAACCCAGTTGAACAGTGAATCCTCGCGTGCGGCTTCGCTGGCAACGGTCGGCGTGTCGGCGGCCGAATCGACCGGCAGATATAACGACTCGGATGGTGCGCAGGAGAAGCCAAGATTCGGCTTATCGGCATCCCACTGCATCGGCGTGCGACTGCCGGTGCGCACATAGCCGCCCTCCTTGGTGGGCAGCGGCCGGTATCGCATGCCGATTTCGTCGCCGTAGTAAAGGAACGGGCAGCCGGGCATGGTCAGCAGCATGCCGTACGCCACCTTGAGCTCGCGCTCGGTAAGCCTCTGTGCTACGCGCAATGTGTCGTGATTGCACGTGATGAGGTTGAAGGTGCCGCTGGCTCGTTCGCAGTCGTGCAGCTGCGGCAGATATTGTTCGAGGAACGGTGCGATAGAAGTGCCGGAATCGGCGTTGAAGTAACTGGCGTCACTCTCGTGGTCCAGCGGCGTATCCGTATTACGCAGCAGCATGTTGTACCCGTTCGGATGGCCGTCCCAGCGCCAGTCGAGGTAGAAATCCATGTCGAAGCCGGCCTGCATCGACTCATAGGGGCGCCCCCATTCGGCAACGAATGCTGCCTCGGGGAATTCGGGGCGGATTCTCGAGAAGATGTATTGCCAGGTGCGAATGGTGAAAGGCTTGCCGTCGTCGTCGTGTTTGACGAGGCTGTCGGCCATGTCCACGCGGAAGCCGTCTGCCCCGCGGGAGAGCCAGAAGCGCATGACGTCGAGCATCGCCTCGCACGTGGCCAGTGCTTCGGGGCCGAGTGCGGGCTTCTGCCACGGGTGTTTGGGGTGGGCGAAGCCGTAGTTGAGGGCGGGCTGGCATTTGAAGAAGTTGATGATGTAGGTGCCGTCGCGCTCGGTTTCGCCGCCGATAAAGGGTAGGCCGTCGCCGCCGGCGATCCAGGAGTCGGTCCAGATGTAGCGGTCGGAGACGGATTCTTGGATGGCGGATTCCTGGACCGCCCCCCGGATTGTTTCACAATCCGACCCCCGCCGGCGTGGGTCGAAGAGCGAAGCGATTCGGGGGGTGGTTTGTCCGACGGGGGTAACACTCTCGACGGGGAGAGTTCGATCGGCGTCAACGGGGGTAACGCGCTCAGTAGGGTCAGGACGTGAGCTGGCCTGGAACCAAGGGTGCTCCTCGCTGGTGTGGCCGGGGACCAAGTCGAGCAGCACGTGCATGCCGAGCGTGTGGGCGTGCTCGAACAGGGCGGTCAGGTCATCGTTGGTGCCGTAGCGCGGTGCGACCTTCGTGTAGTCGCGCACATCATATCCGGCATCTTTGAACGGTGAATCGAAGCAGGGATTGATCCATAGTGCGTTGCAGCCCAGGTCATGGATATAGCCAAGCCGTTCGGTCAGTCCGTGAAGATCACCGATGCCGTCGCCGTTCGAGTCGGCGAAGCTTTGGGGGTACACCTCGTAAAAACGGGCGGAACTCAGCCAGGATGGACGGGGGGATGCTTCGGCGTGTCGTACGCGGCTTGACATGGAAACTCCTTTGTTTATGCGGGTTCAAGGCTATGCCTATCGATTGCAATAATACCAGCAAAAGCAAAACTGCATACGCATGCAAAATGCGTGTTATACTAAAAACCAACGATGTTCAGCAATGTTGCAAACGTCAAACATTTCAAGGGCTAACTACGATAATGCGAGCGTATGCATCATTCGGTTTCCTATAGAACTGAAAACGTGTGCATCGAAACTATCGGAACAGGAACCGAATCAGGAAAGGACAGATCAATGAAGATCGATTGGAAGAAGGCTATCGGCCTCACTGCTGCCGCAGCTATGCTGCTGCCCCTCGCCGCATGTGGTGGCTCCAACAATGCCGGCGACGCAAAGTCCGGAGGCACCGAAGACGTGACCCTGAGCGTGTGGGCCCCGCAGGAGGACCAGGACGGCGGCAACGACTCCTGGCTGAGCCAGGTCGAAGCCAACTTCGAGAAGGAGCACCCTGAGTACAAGATCACTTGGAAGAACGACGTGCTCTCCGAGGGCGACGCCGCCACCCAGGTCCAGACCGACCCGACCGCCGCCGCGGACGTCTACATGTTCGCCTCCGACCAGCTCGGCGCCTTGATGAAGGCCCAGGGCATCGGCGAGCTCGGCTCCGACGCCGAGAAGCAGGTCAAGGAGCAGAACGGCGACCTGGAAGTCGCCTCCGTGACCGGCTCCGACGGCAAGATGTACGGCGTGCCCTACACCGACAACACCTGGTTCATGTACTACGACAAGTCCGCCTTCTCCGAGGATGACATCAAGAGCCTCGACACTATGGTCTCCAAGGCCGCGGTCGCCTTCCCGCTCAACGATTCCTGGTACATCGGTGGCTTCTACGATGGCCTGACCCTCTTCGGCGAGGACGGCACCGACCCGGATGCCGGCATGGTGTTCCCGAAGGACGCCGGCGACATCACCAAGTACCTGGTCGACCTTGCCGCCAACCCGAACTTCCACAACAGCGCCGACAACTCCGGCCTGTCCGAGATGCAGGCCGGCACCGTCAAGGCCTTCTTCTCCGGCTCCTGGTCCGCTGCCGACATCAAGGAAGCCCTCGGCGACAACATGGGCGTCGCCCAGCTGCCGACCTTCACCGTGAACGGTACACCGAAGCAGATGAAGTCCTTCGCCGCCACCAAGGCCGCCGCCTACAACCCGAACGCCAAGAACCCGAAGGCCGCCGCCCAGTTCGCCGCTTACCTCGGCTCCACCGAGTCCCAGAAGCTGCACTACACGGTGCGCAACATCATCCCGACCGACAAGACCCTCACCGATCTGACCGCCGACGATCCGGTGGCCATCGGACAGACCGATACCATGGCCAACACCGCCATCCTGCAGTCCGGTCTGGCCGGCATGGCTGACTGGTGGGATCCGGCCAAGGCCTTCGGCGACGCCATCCTCAACAAGGAAGTCACCGCAGACAACGCTCAGGCCAAGACCGACGCCTGGGTCGAGCAGGTCGGTTCCTACGCCAAGTGATCGCTTGACGGTTCGCAGCACTTGGCCGGCGCGGACCACTCCTCCGCGCCAGTCAACCCAACCTATAACCGAATAACCAACAATCAAATATGAGGGGTCCGTAAGGTACGCCAGCTGCGGGCGGATGATGTGAAGCCGTTGCATCCGCCCGCAGCCCCTCACCTACCAACGGTTTCAACCTTCTTTGTTTTTCCTCCTTCATTGCCGGCAGAGCTCGGGCAGCGTGCATGCGGTGTCCGGGCTTTGAACGGGTTTAAGCGAAGACAAACAAACAACAAGCCGGGCATCGCGGCCCGGAGCAACGGTTTCCATCATTTACAGTGAGAGGCGGTAGGGTGCGATGACAGCAGCAGCACTTTCCCCGCGCGAGATGAAGCGCCGCCGCAAAATGGGTGCGGATTATGTGGCGCCCTCGCCATACTCGGTAGGCAACGCGCTTACCAAGGGCGATGTGTTCACCAAACTATCCGCAGTCGTATTCGGACTGGGCAACATCGTTCGCAAGCAATACGTCAAGGGCGTGGCACTGCTGGCCCTTGAAATCGCATTCTTCGTATTTCTGTTCACCAACGGCATCACGTGCCTGTCCAAGCTCTCCAGCCTGGGCGACCAGAAGCAGGGCAAGGTACTCGTCGACGGCTTCTGGGAGTACACCCAGGGCGACAATTCCGTGGTCATTCTGCTGTACGGCGTCTGCACCGTGGTGCTCTGCCTGCTCTTCGTCTATCTGTGGACGGTCTCGCTCAAGTCCGCATACAAGGCCGAGTGCCTGACTCGCGAGCAGGGCAAGGCCCCGAGCCTGGGCGACGATCTGCGTGAGCTGACCAATGCCAAGGTGCATCGCCTGCTCATGTTCCTGCCAACGCTCGGCATTCTGGTCTTCACCGTCCTGCCGTTGATCTTCATGATCTCGATGGCATTCACCAGCTACGACCGCAACCATCTGGTGCTGTTCGACTGGGTGGGCTTCGACAACTTCGCCAAGGTGTTCTCCAGCAGCGGCGGCACCGTCAACGCCCGCCTGTTCCTGCAGGTGACCATCTGGACGCTGGTCTGGGCGTTTTTCGCCACCTTCCTGAACTTCTTTATCGGCATGTTCTTCGCGATGGTCATCAACCGCAAGACCACGCGCTTCAAGGGCTTCTGGCGTGCGTGCTTCTCCATGTCCATCGCCGTGCCGCAGTTCGTCTCCCTGCTGGTCATGCGCACCATGCTTCAGCCCACCGGCGCCATCAACCGCCTGCTCATGGAGTGGGGTTGGATTGATCAGGCTCTGCCGTTCTTCACGGATGCCACTTGGGCCCGCGTCACGGTCATCGTGATCAACCTGTGGGTTGGTATTCCGTACACCATCATGCAGGTCACCGGTATTTTGCAGAACATCCCGGCCGACCAGTACGAGGCGGCCAAGATCGACGGCGCGAACTGGTGGCAGATCTTCACCAAGATCACCATGCCGTACATCATCTTCGTGCTCACCCCGTACCTGATCACCACGTTCACCGGCAACGTGAACAACTTCAACGTGATCTACCTGCTGTCCGGCGGCAACCCGGTGCCGGTCGGCGATTCCGCAGGCAAGACCGACCTTCTGATCACCTGGCTGTACAAGCTGACCGTCGATAAGAACGATTACAACCTCGGTGCCGTGATTGGCATCATGACGTTCATCGTCCTCGCGGTGGTGTCGCTGATCACCTACCGCAATTCCGGTTCCTACAAGAACGAGGAGGCATTCCGATGAGCAGGCATTCCGAGCAGACCATACAGACGACGACTGCCCGTATGAAGCGACCTGAATCGCACGGTCTGATGCATGACACCAAGAAGCGTCGTATTCTTGGCGACGTCCTCTCCTATCTCTTCCTGGGAGTCATGGCCATCATCTGGCTGATTCCGATTGTCTGGGTGTTTGCGGAGAGCTTCAACAAGAACACCGCACCCTACACCAAGACGTTCTTCCCCACCGAGTTCTCGCTCGACAACTACATCACGCTGTTCGCCGACCGCTCGGTGCTGAACTTCCCGAAGATGTTCATGAACACGTTCATCGTGGCGTGCTTCGTGTGCCTTATCTCGGTGGTGTTTGTGCTGTCAGTGGCCTACTGCATGAGCCGCATGCGTTTCCGCACCCGCAAGACCTTCATGAACGTGGTGCTGGTGCTTGGCATGTTCCCCGGCATCATGGCCGTTTCCGCCATCTACTTCATCTTGAAGGCCGTGGGCCTCACCAGCGAAGGCATGACCACCATCGCCCTGATTCTGGTCTACTCCGCCGGTACCGGCGCGGGCTTCTACGTGATGAAGGGATACATGGATACGATTCCGACCTCGCTTGACGAGGCCGCGCTGCTGGACGGCTGCACCCGTCTGCAGGTGTTCACCAAGATCATCATCCCGATTTGTAAGCCCATGATCGTCTACCAGGCCATCATCGGCTTCCTGACCCCGTGGCTCGACTTCGTGATGGCCAAGGTGATTTGCCGCACGCAGTCCAATTACACAGTGGCCCTCGGCCTGTGGCTCATGCTGCAGAAGGAGTACATCCAGAACTGGTACGCGCGCTTCGCCGCAGCGGCCGTGGTGATTTCCATCCCGATCGCCATCCTATTCATCGTCATGCAGCGCTTCTACCAGGAATCGATGTCTGGTTCGGTTAAGGGCTGACGCGTTAAGCAGACAGCCCAGCGGGCTGTCTGTAGCATCAGCCTGAGCGAGGCGATAGCCGGGCGAAGGTCGGATTGAGCCTCGCCGCAGGCGAGTCCGTAATTGCAGGACTGAGCCGTTATGTAGTGGGGTTTAACTTGGCTCCCCTCTGAAGAGGGGAGCTGGCGCCGTAGGCGACTGAGAGGGGGCACCAGCTTACGCCAATACTCCCCTCAGCGAGGGGAGCCAGAAAGTGAGAAAGGACCGCAATGGAGAGGCCAATTTCCGTGGTGGCGGTGGCGGACTGGACGCCTGCCGAGCTAGCCATGCCATGCCCCGATTATCCCGTCTACCAGGATGGCGATCTCGGCGCGTTCCCCGACGCCAAGGGCACCACGTTCCGTATCTGGGCGCCCACGGCCGACGGCATCACCTTGCGCCTGTTCGACTCCGGCGCACCCTATGACACCGTCGAGCCCTTCCAGTCCCGTGAAATGACCCCCGGCACAGCCGGCACCTGGCAGATCCACTGCGACGGCATCGGCCACGGCACGTACTACGACTATCTCGTCCGTTTCCCGGACGGCACCGTCAATCGCACGGCGGATCCTTGGGCCCGCGCGGCCGGTGTGAACGGGCGCCGCAGCATGGTCGTGGACCTGGCGCAAACCAATCCGGACGGCTGGGAGCAGGACCGCCGCCCGCACATCCTCAGCCGTGACCTGGTGATCTGGGAAACCCATATCGGCGATTTCAGCAACGACGAGCACAGCGGCATCCCCGAAGAACATCGCGGCACCTATCTGGCGTTCACCCATCCGGACACCAGCGTGGACGGCGAGGGCGAATTCCCCACCTGCGTGGCCTATCTTAAGCGGCTCGGCATCACCGCCGTGCAGCTCATGCCGTTCTACGACTATGGTTCCATCGACGAATCGATTCCGCGAACCGACCCCAAGCACGGCTTCAACTGGGGCTATGATCCGCTGAATTACAATGTGCCCGAAGGTTCATACAGCACCGACCCGTATGACGGCGCCGTGCGCATCCGCGAATGCAAGCAGATGATCCAATCGCTGCACGCGGCCGGCATCAAAGTGATCATGGACGTGGTCTACAACCACATGTTCTCCACCGACAACTGGTTCGAGCGCATGATCCCCGGTTACGCGCTGCGCCGCCGCGCCGACGGCACGTTCGCCGACGGTTCGGCCTGCACGAACGATGTGGCCACCGAACATCCGATGATGCGTAAATACATTGTGGATTCGGTGGTCTACTGGGCTCGCGAATACCATGTCGACGGCTTCCGATTCGACCTGATGGGCCTGATTGACGTGGAGACGATGAACGTCATCCGCACCGCGCTGGACCAGCTGCCCGACGGCGCCACAATCCTCATGCACGGCGAGCCTTGGACCGCCCGGGAAACCGCGCTCGAACCCGGCACGATTCTGGCCGACAAGCGCGGCATGCCTTACTTGGGCCCGCGGATCGGCGCGTTCTGCGATTCCACGCGAGACACCGTGCGCGGCCACGTGTTCTACCAGTGGGTTCCCGGATACCTGACCGGTGCCGCCGCCGATTACGCCGAGGACATCCGCCATGCCGAGGATGCCTGGCGCGGCACGTTGCGCGAAACCGCCAGCGTGGGGCAGGTGGTCCAGTACGTTTCCGCCCACGACGATCTGACCCTGTGGGACAAGCTGTGTGCTTCGATGCGCCGAGTGCCCACGGATGTCGACTACGACGCCCAGGACGAGTCCAGCACGGATCTGATACGCGCCAACCGTTTGGCCGCCGGCATCGTGTTCTCCGCGGCCGGTGTGCCGTTCATGCTTTCGGGCGAGGAGTTCGCGCGTACCAAGCACGGCGTCTCCGATTCGTATTGCAGCCCGTCCGCCCTGAACCAGTTGGATTGGCGGCGGGCGCAGCGCATGGGCTCGTTGGTGAATCATTATGCCGCGCTGATTCGTCTGCGCCGCAGCAATCCGGCCTACTTTGGCGGGGCCCGCATGATCGTGCCGCGTACCGATGAGATCGTGGTGTTCCGTGTGGGCGACGATTGCGTGGCCATCAACCCGACCGGCGAGCCGCGGACTCAGCTGGCCACCGATCTGGAGATGCCCGGCCCGTACGGCGAAGTGTCGAAAATCGCTCCCGACGAATGGACCTGCGTCTATTGCTCCGGTGACGAGATGCCAGGCGAAGTCGAGAACCGGCGATTGCCCCTGCCATCCCACACCTTCACTATCTGGCGGCGCAATCGTGGGTGAATATGAAGCTTGCTCCCGCCGGTGGGGGCTGTCGAACAGCATACTGAACGTGATCAATGAACGAGGGGTCACCGCTGGTCATGCTGCCGATAGCCCACGCCGGCGGGGCTTGTCATATGACGCGATTTTCTTCGACCTCTACGGCACTTTGGTGGACATTCGCACCGATGAGGAGTCGGCCGCGGCATGGGGCGCGCTGCGCGCCGCTCTGGCGGAATACGGGGTGCCGTATCCGGACAATGCTTCGCTGAGGGCCCGGTTCGAAACGTTGGCCGAGCCGATTCGCGCGGCGGCCTTTGCCGCTCATGGCGCACACGCCGAACCTGATCTGCTGCCGGTGTTCGCCGGACTGATGGGTTGTCGGGATACGGCATTGGCCGATCTTGCCAGCCGTGCCGACGCCGTATTGGCGAGGTTCAGAGAGCGCGATGACGTGATATGCCGCGATTCCCAAGCCGCCGCGCAGACTTCGCTTGAGGGGAACGCTGCCGTTCGGGAAAGCCGGATGGATATGGCCCGGGCGTTGGCTTGGACGTTTCGACAGGCCAGCACCAGTATGCTGCGCCTCTACCCGGGCGCGCTGGAATTGCTGGCGCGATTGCGATCCGTGGGGTTGCGCGTTGTGCTCGTCAGCAACGCGCAATCCTGCTATACGCGGCCGGAGCTGGCGATGTTGGGCTTGGAATATGCGTTCGACCGGATTGTTATCTCCAGTGAAATCGGCGTGCGCAAACCATCTCCCGCCATATTCCGCCGTGCCGCGCAGGCCGAGGGTGTGGCCCCCTGCAGGGTGCTGATGGTGGGCAACGACGAACGTTCGGACATTATGGGCGCGGCTGGCGCGGGCATCGATGGCGTCTATATGCGCACCGAGATCTCCCCGACCGGCGATCCGCAAACCAGCCAGCACGCCGTGCGCTCGCTGACCGGCCCCGATTATGCTGGATTATTGGGATACTTGAATATATAGCTTGGCTCCCCTCTCTGAGGGGAGTTGTCGCCGTAGGTGACTGAGGGGAGTTTGCCTGACACATAGGCTCCCCTCAGTCTTGCTGCGCGAGCCAGCTCCCCCTCTTCAGAGGGGAGCCAGAACAGGAAGGCGCAACCTTATGAACGAAGTGGAGATGGCAAAGCAGCGGCGTGGTGAGAAGCGCCGCCGCAAGGGCCTGTCCGTATTCCGTCTCAAGATGATCGGCGCCCTATTCATGGCATTGGGCGTGGCCGGCGTCTCGGTCCTGCCGGCCATGTTGGGCGACCCGACTCAGGACATGGCTGCACTGACCGTGGTGGTGGCGTGCACGGCGGCTTCATGGTGCGCCATCCCCATCTACTCATGGCTGCTGTTCGACGGCTACCGGCATACGGGCAGCATTGGAAAATATGTGCTCCGTCTGTTCATCGTCGCGGTGGTCAGCGATGTGCCGTACGACTTGATTATGACCGGCAAGCCATTCGACTTGAGCGCGCAGAACCCGGTGTATGGCTTGGTCATCGCCCTGGTCGTGCTCATGCTGGTGGATTGGATTGCATACCAGTACGGCGGGGAGAGTCTGCGCCCGTGGTCCGGTGCTCGGCGAGGTGGTGCGGCTGCGGTGCGTTGGCTGCTGACCATTGTGGTCATTCTGGCCGGACTGCTGTGGGCGTTGCTGCTGCGCGTGGGCGTGGATCAGCGGATTATGTATACCGGTGTGCTGACGCTGCTGTTTGTGCTGGTGTTCTACTTCCTGATCGCGCGTGGAAATACGATGATGTTCACCGCCGGGCTGCTGGGTGCCGTGATGTGCATTACGCCCGGTATTGGTGTGGCCTTCCTGCACTACCGCAATGACGAAGTCGGGTTCAAGCAGTCTTGGACCAAGTGGGCCTGGTACGCGGTCTATCCAGTGCTTTTGATTATCGGCGCGCTGGCCTAGTTACGCCATTTCCCCGAATGGAATATCGGTGCTGCGCGGCACTAGCTGCGCCTCGAGCACCTCGTGCGGGTCATAGAGCGTCTTGCCGCTGATGAGCGTCAACGCCTTATTGGCAAGCTGCGCGACCCATCGCATACGGATCCTGACGCATGGTCGTCAAGTTGATGGTGTCGGCATAGGGGCTGTCGTCAAAGCCGACAATCGAATAATCGCGCGGCGTGCGGTGGCCGTAACGCTCCAGCTTGAGCACCAGCGGAATCGCCATCATATCCATCTGGCAGCAGATTGCGTCCGGGAACTCATCCATCGCCAGCAGCGCGGATAATGCGGAGTCGGCGAAGGCCGGGCCGCGCGGCACGGAGAGCACTTCCCAATTGATGTCGTGCTTGCCTTCGGCGTCCTTGCAGGCGTTGATGAAGCCCTGTGCGCGTGCGTCAATCGAGGAATCCAGCCCGGCTGCCTCGGAACAGGGGTAGACGATGTGCTTGTGACCGAGGTTGATGAGATGCTGCGCGGCCGTGTACATGCCTTTTTCGTCGTCGATGCTGATGGTGGCGTCAAAGCCTTCGGAAGACGGCGTATTGATGCCGATGATCGGCACATGAATGCGCTGCAGCTGCTCGACCTCGTGCGGATCGATAGCGAACGAGGCCACGAAAACGGCATCGACATTGCGGCGAATCGGCAGGTCGGTGAAGAACTCATGACGGTTTGCGGCGGTATCGATGTGCTGGAACAGCGAGATGTCATAGCCGGCCGGATGCATCACCGATTCGATGCCCGCGAACGTTTGCGTATTGAACCAGCTGGTGATCTCCTCATTCATCAGCATCGCCACACGGTAGGTCTGTCCGGACTTCAGGGCGGTGGCGGAGCGGGAGATGTTGAAATCGAGCTTATCGGCCACATCCAGCACCTTGCGGCGGGTCTTCGCCGAGACGAGTTCCGGGCGGGTGAAGGCGCGCGACACTGTAGAAATGGAGACTCCGGCCTCCTTGGCTACTTGGTAGATGTCTGCCTTGCCCATGTTCCTCCTCGTGCAATTCGTGGTATCAGCTATGCCACGTAATCCCCCTAACGGGTTGCGCCATCCACAATGTGTAATCATTTGTATCATACACTGCAAACGTTAGCGCGAAGCTAGGTGAAGTGTTGCTTGGTGTGGTATGCTGATTGGGACATAGTGTTGCGAACGTATGCAGTCTGTCAACTGTGCTGCATGCCGTTTCTGCAGGAGTGGTGCTGAAAGTATTGCAAACGTTGTCAACGGTCTGACCGTGCGATAGGGGGTGTTCCCCTTCATGGTTCGTGCGGTCAATGCTCAAAGATGAGAGAAAGGACTCATATGGCCGTACGACGATTCAGCTCGCTCGCCAAACGCCTTGCCGTAACCGGCATAGCGGTGGCAATGTCTGCCACAACGCTGGTAGCATTGCCGGCTTCTGCGGACGAGACCGAGGCCAATGCACAGGCGCGCACATCTGTTGGCGCGCCGGGCGATGTGATCGCCATCGCATTCCAAACCAACTGGAATTCGGTGGCCAAGGAGTGTACCGAGGCTTACGGCCCCGAAGGTGTGGGCTACGTACAGGTCTCCCCGCCGATGGAGTCCATCCAGGGCACTGAATGGTGGACCTCCTACCAGCCGGTCAGCTACAAGCTCGACTCCAAGCTCGGTACGGAAGCCGAGTTCAAGACCATGATCGCCACGTGCAACGCGGCGGGCGTCGAGATCATCGCCGACTCGGTCATCAACCACACCACCGGCGCCGATCAGGGCGAGGGCACCGGCGTCGCCGGCAGCAAGTACGACGGCGAGGGCAACTTCCCCGCAATCCCGTACACCAAAGAGAACTTCCACGACTGCACCAAGAACATCGGCGACTACACCAACGCCGACGAAGTACAGAACTGCCGCCTGACCAGCCTGCAGGACCTCGACACCAGCCAGGAATACGTGCAGGACAAGCTCGCCGACTACATGAACCGCCTGCTCGACCTCGGCGTCTACGGATTCCGCGTCGACGCGGTCAAACACATCGCCACGGCCGACGTGGCCGCCATCAAGGCCAAGCTCGCCGAGAAGTCCGGCCGCAACGCCGACGATATCTTCTTCGAGCAGGAAGTCATCGGCAACGCCTCCGAAGCCGCGGAAATCCAGCCGAGCAACTATGTGGCGAACGGCAAGGTCTCCGAATTCAACTTCACCAACCACCTGTCGGTCGCCTTCGCCGGCGACATCACCGACGCCAGCAAGGGCCTTGCGAATGTCGGCGGCGACGGCTGGGTGAGCTCCGACAAGGCCGCAGTGTGGGTGACCAACTGGGATACCGAGCGCGGATCGGCCATCACCTACAAGAAGGGCTCGAAGTACCTGCTCGCGAACGCGTTCATGCTCGCGTACGACTACGGCCAGCCGCACATCTACTCCGGCTACTACTTCGACAACTCCGACGACGGCGCTCCCGGCGCCACCGAAACCTCCGTGCCCGACATGGAGTGCCCGACCGACGGCTCGATGACCTCCGGCACCTGGCAGTGCGCCGAACGTTGGACCGCGATCCGCGGCATGATCGGCTTCCACAACGCGGTCAACGGCACCGACGTCACCAACTGGAAGGCGTACGACACCAACGTGCTCGGCTTCGGTCGCGGCGACGTCGGCTACCTCGCGCTCAACAACAGCGCCGACGACTCCAAGCAGACGTTCCAGACGTCACTGCCCGCCGGCGAATACTGCAACGTGTACGCCACCGGCGACTGCTCTGCAACTGTGACCGTGAAGGACGACGGCACGTTCGACGCGACGCTCGCGAAGAATTCCGCCATCGCGATCTACGCGGGCGCGACCAAGGATTCCTGGACCGGCACGACCAAGTCCGATCCGTCCGATCCGGACCTGTCCGTCAACGACGAGACCAAGAAGGCCACGGCCGACACGAGCCGCACCATCTACTACAAGCTGCCCGACGGCTGGAAGCAGGCGTACCTCCACTACGGTATCGACGGCTGGGCCGAGCAGGGCCACGAGCTGATGGCCGACGCCGGCAACGGCTGGGTCAAGTTTACGGTCGATCCGAAGGGCAAGTCCTTCGAATACGTATTCACCGACGGCGGCGACAACTGGGACAACCCGAATGGCGGCGGCAACTACACCGCGCAGGGCCACTGGACGGCGGTCGCCGACCACGAGGCCAGCGCCGGCGTGCCCTCCGACGTGCAGTCGTACCAGCCCAAGACCAAGGTGATCGTGCACTACAAGCCCGCCGAAGGCGACGCCGTCGCCGATCGCGGCGTGTACATGTGGGGCACCGACAAGAACGGCGCCACCCTGAACGGCGCGTGGCACGCTTTCACCGGCGAGGACTCCTACGGCAAGGTGTTCGAGACCACCATCGATGGTGCGTACGACGCCGCCAAGATCGGTGTGATCGTCACCACCGAAGGCTGGGACAAGGTCGGCAGCGACCGTACCATCGACGGTTCCACCGGCACCGCCGAAATCTGGGTCGACGGCGCCAATCCGGACGAAACGCTCACCGAAGCCCCCGACGGCTACAAGAAGGCCGCCAACCAGATCGACGTGACCATCCACTACCACCGCCTCGCCGACGACTACACCAGCGAAGACGGCATGAAGGCATGGGACATCTGGGGCTGGGCCGACGGCGTCAACGGTGCTGCCTACCCGTTCACCGAGCACGACGACTACGGCCTGATCGCCAAGTACACGCTCAAGGGCAGCGGCATGAGCGCTCCGCAGTTCATCGTGCGCTACGGCGGCGACAGCTGGGAAGCCAAGGATCCGAACGACGAGAACCGCACGATCCCGCAGTCCGCCATCACCGTGAACGCCGACGGCACCGCATCCGCCGAAATCTGGCTGGTGCAGGGCGACACGACGATCTACACCAACGGCACGCTCTACGACGCCAAGGGCACGATCGTCTCCGCCGAAATGACCGACTTCAACACCATCACGGTCAAGCTCAACAAGGCGCTCACCATCGACAAGCCGGCCGACGCGGTGTCGGTCGAGGGTGCGAAGATCAAGGACGTGAAGGCTAGCGGGAACACCGTGACCATTACCGCGGCCGACAATCTTGACGTGACCAAGGCCTACAAGGTGACGATCGAGGACTACGGCACGCAGACCGTGTCGCTCGGCGCCGTCGTGCGCTCCGACGCGTTCGACAAGAAGTACGCCTACGACGGCGATGATCTTGGCGTGACCTACAAGGCCGAGAAGTCCACGTTCAAGCTGTGGGCGCCGACCGCCACCAAGGTGACGCTGCGCCTGTACGCCGACTCCACCGATCCGAAGGCGGCGCAGACCGACGCCGTGACGCTGGAGAAGTCCGGCAAGAAGGGCGTGTGGACGTTCGCCGTGGACAAGGATCTCAAGGATTACGCCTACGACTACGAGCTGACCTTCGCCGACGGCACGGTCAACACGTCCGCCGACCCGTACGCGACCGCCGCCGTGGCCAACGGCGAGCGATCCGTCGTGCTCTCCGACAAGGAGAAGGGCTATGCCGGCAAGCGCATGGCGTCGTTCAGCAAGCCGACCGACGCGATCATCACCGAGGCGAACGTTCGTGACATGACCATCAACCCGAACTCCGGCGTCTCCGAAGCCAATCGCGGCAAGTACCTCGGCTTCGTCGAGGAGGGCACCACGGTCGACGGCAAGCAGGGCGCGGCGCCCACCGGCATCGACTACCTCAAGTCGCTCGGCGTGACGCATGTGCAGATCATGCCCGTCTACGACTACGGTTCCGTGGACGAGACCGGCGATCTGAGCTACGGCGCGCAGTACAACTGGGGCTACGATCCGGAGAACTACAACGTGCCGGAAGGCTCGTACTCCTCCGACCCGAGTGACCCGAGCGCTCGTGTCAAGGAAATGAAGCAGATGGTCTCCGGACTGCACAAGAACGGCCTGTACGTGGTGATGGATGTGGTCTACAACCACGTCTACAACGCCTCCGAACACGCCTTCAACAAGACCGTGCCTGGCTACTACTTCCGCTACGACGCCAATGGCAACCTGACCAACGGCTCCGGCTGCGGCAACGACGTGGCTTCCGAGCGTGCGATGGCCCGTAAGTACATCGTCGATTCCGTGAAGTACTGGGCGACCGAGTACAACGTGGACGGCTTCCGCTTCGACCTCATGGGTCTGATTGACCAGACCACCATGAATCAGGTGCGTGCGGCGCTTGACGAGATCGATCCGTCGATGCTCGTCATCGGCGAAGGCTGGGATATGACTGACGCCATTGGCAACCAGGAAACCACGCAGCCCAATGCCTCCAAGGTCAAGGGCGTGGCGTTCTTCAACGACTCCCTGCGCGACGCGATCAAGGGCAGCGTGTTCTCCGACGAGGACACCGGCTTCATCGCCGGCAAGGCCGACAAGGAGAACCTCATCGCCACCAACGTGCTCGGCTGCAACAACAAGCGCGAGGGCATCGATGAGAACGGCCACTGCAACAACGGCACCGCCGACACGAACTACGGCGGCGCGGATCAGGTGGTGCAGTACGTCGAGATCCACGACAACCTGACCTTGTACGACAAGCTGGTCAAGAGCGCGCCCAACGACTCCGAGGAGACGCGACTCGCTCGCGCCAAGCTCGCCGACTCGCTGATTCTGCTCTCGCAGGGCATCACCGACATGCAGTTCGGCCAGGAGTTCCTGCGCACCAAGGGCGGCAATGGCAACAGCTACAACGCCGGCGACGCGGTGAACGCCATCGACTGGAACCGCACGGTCGAGCAGGCGGGTTCCGTGAACTATGTGAAGGGCCTGATCGCCCTGCGCAAGTCCATCAAGAACCTGCACCTGAGCAGCTATGATGACATCGCCAAGAACATGACGGTGCTGCAGCAGTCCGACGGCGTGGTGGCCTACCAGCTGAAGGACGGCAGCGACACGTATGTGGTGGTGTTCAACGCCAACGAATCGGCCGCAACGGTCGAGGCCGTGCCGGCTGGCAAGTACACCGTGCTGGCCGCCGATGGCAAGGTGACGGAGACGCAGGATAAGAATGCTGCAACCACCGTGGGCGCTGACGGCTACCAGGCCGGAGCGCTCGCCGCTGCCGTGCTCAAGGCCGGCGTCGACGATGATTCGACCAAGCCCGATGGCGGCAAGGACGATAACCAGTCGGGCGGCGCCGCCACCCCGGGTACTCCGGGCGATAGTGGCAACGGCAATGGTCAGACCGGTGACGGCAACGCCTCCAACGGCGCATCCGACACCGCGGCCGGCCAATCCCGGCAGTTCGGCGCTGCCGCTCTGCCCAACACCGGCGTAGCCCTGTCCGTCATGGCGGTCGCCGTATTGGTGATGACCGCTGCCGGCATGCTGTTGCAGCGGTTCTCCAAGGGCGGCAATGTCGTCAACAGTAAGGAGGGCTCCGAACAGTAGTCCACACCGCGTCAGTTGCTGAGTGCCCCCGCTGGCGGGGGGGCTGTCGGCGAAGCTGACTGGGGGTGGCTCAGAGCCGCTCCAAAAAACCTGAGCCTACATCGCTCAACTTTTGTGATGAATTTGGGAATAGAACTTGCCAAACAGAAGTTGAGTGATGTAGGCTCAAGTTTTGGAAGGCCCAAGAACCAACCAAGGAACTTGAGCGAACAACGTAAGAACAAACGAATAATTAAGGAGCACACATTATGGCACGTGCAGTTGGTATCGATCTGGGCACCACGAATTCCTGCATCGCTACGCTGGAAGGTGGCGAGCCCACCGTTATCGTCAACGCTGAGGGCATGCGCACCACCCCGTCCGTGGTCGCGTTCTCCAAGTCCGGCGAAATCCTCGTCGGCGAGGTGGCCAAGCGTCAGGCTGTGACCAACGTTGACCGCACTATTTCTTCTGTCAAGCGTCACATGGGCACTGACTGGACCGTCGACATCGACGGCAAGAAGTGGACCCCGCAGGAGATTTCCGCACAGATTCTGATGAAGCTGAAGAGGGACGCTGAGGCTTACCTCGGTGAGCCCGTCACCGATGCTGTCATCACCTGCCCGGCATACTTCAACGATGCCCAGCGTCAGGCCACCAAGGACGCCGGCAAGATCGCAGGCCTGAACGTTCTGCGTATCATCAACGAGCCGACCGCAGCTGCTCTGGCCTACGGTCTGGAGAAGGGCAAGGAAGACGAGCGCATCCTGGTCTTCGACCTCGGCGGCGGCACCTTCGATGTCTCCCTGCTGGAGATCGGCAAGGACGACGACGGCTTCTCCACCATTCAGGTGCAGGCCACCAACGGCGACAACCACCTCGGTGGCGATGACTGGGATCAGAAGGTCATCGACTGGCTGGTCGGCGAAGTCAAGAACAAGTACGGCGTTGACCTGTCCAAGGACAAGATCGCTCTGCAGCGCCTGAAGGAAGCCGCTGAACAGGCCAAGAAGGAGCTGTCCTCCTCGACCAGCACCTCCATCTCCATGCAGTACCTGGCCATGACCCCTGACGGCACCCCGGTGCACCTGGACGAGACCCTGACCCGTGCGCACTTCGAGGAAATGACCTCCGACCTGCTGGGCCGCTGCCGCACGCCGTTCAACAACGTGCTGCACGACGCCGGCATCTCCGTGAGCGACATCGACCACGTGGTGCTCGTCGGTGGTTCCACTCGTATGCCCGCCGTCAAGGACTTGGTCAAGGAACTCACCGGTGGTAAGGAAGCGAACCAGTCCGTGAACCCGGATGAGGTTGTGGCTGTCGGCGCTGCCGTGCAGTCCGGCGTCATCAAGGGCGACCGTAAGGACGTCCTGCTGATTGACGTGACCCCGCTGTCCCTCGGTATCGAAACCAAGGGTGGCATCATGACCAAGCTCATCGACCGCAACACCGCCATTCCGACCAAGCGTTCCGAGGTCTTCTCCACTGCTGAAGACAACCAGCCGTCCGTGCTGATTCAGGTCTACCAGGGTGAGCGTGAGTTCGCTCGCGACAACAAGCCGCTGGGCACCTTCGAGCTGACCGGCATCGCTCCGGCTCCGCGTGGCGTCCCGCAGATCGAGGTCACCTTCGACATCGACGCCAACGGCATCGTGCACGTGTCCGCCAAGGATAAGGGCACCGGCAAGGAGCAGTCCATGACCATCACCGGTGGTTCCGGCCTGCCGAAGGACGAGATCGACCGCATGGTCAAGGAAGCCGAGGCTCACGAGGCTGAGGATAAGCAGCGCAAGGAAGACGCCGAGACCCGCAACCAGGCTGAAGCCTTCGCTTACTCCACCGAGAAGCTCGTCAACGACAACAAGGACAAGCTGTCCGACGACATCGTCAAGGAAGTCACCGACAAGGTGAACGCTCTGAAGGAAGCCCTGAAGGGTGACGACACCGATAAGGTCAAGACCGCTCAGGGTGAGCTGATGACCTCCGCTCAGAAGATCGGCCAGGTCCTCTACGCCCAGCAGGGTGCTGAAGGTGCCGCGGCTGGTGCCGGTGCGGCCGGCGCTTCCGCTGGCTCCGCCTCCGGTTCTGACGACGACACCGTCGAGGCCGAGGTCGTGGACGACGATGACGACAAGGACAACAAGTGATGTCCGAGTTCAACAAGGACGACTACCTGAACGACCTGCCGGATCCCTCAGATGCTGAGGCTGCCGGCCAGGCCGCTCAGGCCTCTTCAGGGGCTGATGCCTCCGCCGAGTCCGGCTCTGCGCAGGATTCGGCTGCCCAGGCTCCTTCCAATGAAGGAGCCGACGCGGCTCCTGCCGCAGCTGAGGGAGAGAAGTCGGATGCCGGAGAGAAGACTGGCGAAGGCCAGTCCGATTCCGAAGACACCCTCACCCCTCTCGGCAAGGCCAAGAAGGAAGCCGCCGATTACCTCGAAGCCCTGCAGCGCGAACGCGCGGAGTTCATCAACTACCGTAATCGTGCGCAGAAGGAGCAGGAGCGCTTCCGCCAGCACGGCATTATCGACGTGCTGACCGCGCTGCTGCCGGCCCTTGACGACATCGACCGCATTCGCGAGAACAGCGAGATGGACGATTCGTTCAAGGCGGTGGCTGCCAAGATCGACAAGGCTTTCGAGAAGTTCGGCGTCGAGAAGTTCGGCGAAAAGGGCGAGGACTTCGACCCCACCAAGCATGAGGCAATCCTGCACAAGCCGGATGCCGATGCCGACAAGGAAACCGTCGACACCGTGGTGGAAGCCGGCTACCGTATCGGCGACCGCGTAATCCGCGCCGCTCGAGTAGTAGTAGCCTCCCCGCAAAACTGATAACGGCCAGCTCGCTAACGAGCTGACATTACCTTGGCTCCCGCTGGCGGGAGCTGGCAGCCGAAGGCTGACTGAGGGTGGTCAAACACTGAGCATAAACCACCCTCAGTCTCGCTTCGCTCGACAGCTCCCGCCAGCGGGAGCCAACCATAAAGACTTTTCAAGAAAGGAGACATGAATGGCTGAAAACGAATGGCTCAGTAAAGACTTCTACAAAGTCCTTGGTGTCTCCAAGGACGCTTCGGACGACGACATCAAAAAGGCGTACCGCAAGCTCGCCCGCAAGTACCACCCTGACGTCAACAAGACCAAGGAAGCCGAGGAGAAGTTCAAGGACATCTCCGAAGCCTACGACGTGCTGAGCAAGAAGGAAGATCGCCAAAAGTATGACGCGATTCGTCAGTTCGGCATGGGCGGCGCCCGCTTTGCCGGTGGTTCCGGTGCCGGCGGCTTCGACGCTTCCGGCTTCTCCGACATCTTCGGCTCCATGTTTGGCCAGGGTGCCGGTGGCAACGGTTCGCGTATCCGCTTCTCCACTTCGGGCGGCGGCAACCCCAATCTCAACGACATCTTCTCAATGTTCGGTGGGGCCGCGGGGCAGGGTGCTGGCGGTTACGGCCAGCAGGCATACGGTAACGCCGGTGGCTACGGCTATGAGGAAGCCCCGCGCCCCGAAAACGGCGAGGACCGCAACTCCAAGATCAGCTTGACCCTTCGTCAGGCGGTCAAGGGTGCGACCGTGTCCCTGTCCGTGGATGGCAAGAAGTTCAAGGCTCATGTGCCCGCCGGCGTCAAGGACGGTCAGAAGATCAAGCTGGCCGGCAAGGGCAAGCCGGGCATCAACGGCGGCAAGGCCGGCGATTTGTACCTGCACGTCACCGTCAATCCGGATTCCACGTTCTCGATGCGCGGTCGTGACATCGTTATGAACCTGCCCGTCACCGTAGGCCAGGCCGTGGCCGGCGGCAAGGTCGACGCCAAGGACATCGACGGGAACCTGGTTACCTTCAAGGTGCCTGCGGGTTCCAGCTCCGGTGCCGAGGTCAAGTTGGCCGGGCTGGGCGTCAAGCGTGGCAACCAGCCGGGCGACCTGATCGGCCGTGTGCAGATCATGGTCCCTGCCAAGCCGGGTCTGGCGGTCAAGCACGCCGCCAAAGAATTCGACGAAAAAGCCGGCGACTATCTCAACTAACAGGGGCTCCCGCTGGCAGAAGCTGAATGAGCGCAATCTTGGCTCCCGCTGGTGGGAGCTGTCAGCCAAAGGCTGACTGAGGGTGGTCTTGGCTCCCCTCTCTGAGGGGAGCCGGGAATCGAACCGAAGGCTCTCAAAATCACAGGAGGTGAACAATGGCGCGGTTAGCCAACCAGATGAAGCAGTTGTACGCGATGTGCGCAACCGCGCTCGTGATGGGCAGGGCCGATCTCGACGGAGCCGATGACGTCGGCTTCGACATCGAACTGCCCATCTTCACCGTCGGCCAGACCGCCGAGTTGGCCAACATTCACCCCCAGACCCTCCGTCAGTACGACCGCCTCGGTTTGGTTCGTCCGCAGCGCACGGATGGCGGCGCTCGCCGCTATTGCCTGCGTGACATTGCCCGCCTGACTCGCGCTCAGCGCCTGAGCCAGGACGAAGGCATCAATCTTTCCGGCATCGCACGCATTTTGGTCCTCGAAGAAGAGAATCGCCAACTGCGCCGCGAAGTCAAACGCATGCAAACCGGCGACCAGGAGAGCGTTTTCGCCGCAGGCCGTGACGGCAATATTGTGGAGGTACAACGCTCCAACCGCGCCCGCCTCTGGCGCAACGCCATCCGCCGCGAAACCCGCGAACTGCCCGGCCGCGATACTGCCGCCGATACCGCTGCCGGCGCCACCGGCGACTCCAACTCCACTCCCGCCGACTTCAAGTCCATGGTCCTGTGGGGTTGGTGAGTCTGGCCGCATTGCTTCGATTCCTTCTCCATTCGTAAAACTGTTTGTTATCTCACATCGGGCAGCTGCCGAAAAAAGCACGAATTTTCTTGATGGAGATGTCAAGGTTTGTTACGGTGGCGTGCGAAAACCGATTCGTAAGGGGTGCTTTAGGCTGAGACGGTATGTGCCGAACCCTTCGAACCTGTGAGCTAACACTCGCGTAGGGAATGCGACGGTTGAACTCCTCTGTTCGGCTCGGCATCCCATATGCGCGTTGAGAGAGAGGAAGCGTATGTCAATACGCAAGGAGCTGACCGCCCAGAACGTACTGCTGGGTTTTCAGCACGTGTTCGTTTCCAATGTTTGGCTTGATCCGGTATTCGTGGCAGGAGCGATTGGGTTACCTATCGCCCTGTCGTCGAACATGATTACGGTTCTTCGCAGACTACCAAATTGATTGCGGGTAAAGTCGCCGGATCCAAGCCCTGTCTAGGTTACGGAGCAAAAGTCGGGTTGGCGTTCATTGGCCGAGAGGCTTTGCGCCCTGATACCTATGCCGATACCGTGCATCGTGTGGCTGTTGACATCGCCACATATGACCAGCAAAGCTGCCTGGCTCCGCAGACCGTGTTCGTGGAGACTGATGGAGCCCTCACCCCTCGTGAAGTGGCTCAGCTGCTCGGTGGCGAGCTTGAGAATCAGCAGCGCAAATATCCGCGCTCCGTATTGAGTGACGCCGAGAACGTGGCCATTCAGCGGGCGCGCACCGACGCTGAGATGAGAGCCTTGATGGGCGGGAAGGCCGCGGTGTTCGCCAGTGGCCATAGCACGGCATGGTCGGTGCTGTATCGAGAACTTGACGGTAGCGGTGCCGACGAGGATGTTGCTTCGCTGATGTCGCCGTTGAACCGCACCGTCAACGTGGTGGCGGTGCCAGATTTGTTGGACGCTGCCAGAAGACTGACTTCCTGCCGTGGCTGGCTGCAGAGCTGCGGTGTCGCTGTGGATTCAACCAGACTGTTTGGTCTTGCAGATATATTGGCCGCGGTCGGTGTGAATCGCATCTGTCCGCTCGATGAGATGGATCGGGCGAAATCCGGCTGGCATCATGATGGGGGCTTCAACCTCATCGATCTGTTGCGCGCGGTGGATGTCGAACGCGGCAGCGATGTGTACAGCGATTCGTTCGATATGGATATGGAATAGGCCTGTGCCGTTGCGGGCAGCAGGGGCTGGTAGCAGGGCGAAAGGCAAGGGTAATGACAGAGCAAAGCGATATGGCACGGCGTCCAATGGTGAATCTGGATGGCAGAACAGCGATCATCACCGGTTCCGGCAGGGGCATAGGAGCGGCCGTGGCGAAATGCCTGGCATCGCACGGAGCCGCTGTTGTCATCAATTACGTACATGACGCCGCCAGCGCGCAGCGCACTGTTGAAGACATCCACTCACTGGGAGGCTTGGCTATAGCTGTACAGGCGGATGTTTGCGATGAATCGCAATCTTCCAAGCTGGTGGGTACCGCTGTCGACTCATTCGGCGGCGTGGACATCTTAGTGAATAATGCTTTCGGACGCTTCTCCTTTGATCCGCGTCGCTGTTCCACTTTTGCTGGAGGCGATTGGGATGAGTTTAGCGCACAGATCGAGGGATGCCTGCATGGTGCATATCTGATGTGCTCACATGTGGTGCCGCTGATGCGAGCCCAGACCTCCGGGCGTATCATCAACATCTCCAGCAATCTGGTCGATTCGCCCATCGTGCCCTACCATTCGTATATCACTGCCAAAGGCGGCTTGGTCGGCATGACCCGCTCTCTGGCCCAGGAGCTGGGCGGCTTCGGCATTACCGTTAATGCCATTGCCGCAGGTTTGACGGCCGGAACCGCATCCAGCGCAGCCACCACCGAGGATGTTCGTGAACGAATCATTGCCATGACGCCTCTTGGCCGCCTTGCCCGTCCCGATGACATCGCCGGAGGGGTCGCGTTGTTGGCGTCCGACATGGCCGGCTTCATTACCGGGCAATGTCTGCACGTCGATGGTGGTTTGACCATGCGCTGAGGCGCAGGAGCGGTGTGCTGACGCGCTATGGTTGTCGCATCCGGTTGGTGCAATGGAATGCAGCAAGAGTAAAGGCGCCGATTGGCGTGCGGTCATGCGAACGGAGGTAACCATGCTGCTCGAAGCCGTGTTCTGGGATTTGGACGGTACTCTCATCGATTCTGAGCCGCTCTGGCATGACGGTGAGATTGAGATCGCGCACAACAATGGCGGCGAGTGGAACGAGGACCTCGGTTGGGAGTGCTCCGGCACTCCGGTGCCACACGTGGCAGAGGCCATGATTGCGCATGGCTGCACATTGAGCGTTCCCGAAATCGACAAGCAGCTCAAGGATTATGTATTCAAGGCGGAGGTCGAACGTCTGCCGTGGATTCCTGGTGTGCAAGACGTGCTGCGTTCGCTCAAGGAAGCCGACATCCCATCCATGCTGGTCACTACTTCGCCTCGCCGCATGGCCGAGAACATCATGAAGCAGGCTGATGGATTGCTTGCCGGCTACGTCTGCGGCGATGATCCGTACGAGCACAAGCCGAGCCCCGCCCCATATCTGGCCGCGGCTGAGAGACTCGGCATCGCGCCTGAAGACATGGTCAAGTGCGTGGTAATGGAAGATTCCTCATCCGGTCTGCGCTCCGGCGCCGCCTCGGGGGCCACACTGATTGCGCAGACTGGCTGGATTCGCACCGACACTTCCGGCCTTGGCCAGTTTGTCTCCATCGACTCGTATGAGGGCATCGATGCGGCCGCGCTGGACGCCTTTGTGCGGCAGCGTTTGGGGGAGTAGGAATTTCGTTTGTATTGCGGAGTTTGTGTGGGAAACCCCCGGTCGACCTGATGTTATAGGCCGGCTGGTAGGGTGTTTGACGGTTTGCATATAACTGTCTGGTTCATTGGGCTGGCAGCTCAATACAAGATTTAGGACTCATAGGAAACGCATGGGCTTCGTTAATTTCATCCTCGAACTGCTGAAGGATCCGCGTGCCGCGATTGCCGGTTGGATTGCCATGGGTGTGGCGCCGACCCTCGGCTTCATCTTCCTCATCGTATTTATCGAAACGGGTGTGGTGTTCTTCCCATTCCTGCCGGGCGACTCCCTGCTGTTCGCCGCCGGTGTGTTCGCCGCTCCCGATGCCGTGACCGGCAAGGCTGCGCTGCCGCTGTTCTGGCTGCTGCCGGTGGTCTGGTGCGCCCCGATTATCGGTGACCAGTGCAATTACTTCATTGGCCACTTCTTTGGCCGCCGCATTATCCAGTCCGGCAAGGTGAAGGCCTTGACCCCGGAGCGTTTGGCCAAAACCGAGCACATGATTGAGAAGTGGGGCCCGCTGGCTGTGTTCCTGGGCCGTTTCTTCCCGTTCATTCGTACGTTCATGCCGTTCATCTCCGGTATTTCCGGCATGCGTTGGAGCCGATTCACCCCGTTCTCGGTGGCTGGCGGCCTATGCTGGTCCACGCTGTTCACGCTGCTGGGTTACTTCTTCGGCAATATTCCGGCCGTGCAGGATCACTTCGAATTGGTGATCGTGCTGATTCTGCTGGTTTCGCTGGCTCCCACCATCATCGGTTTGCTGAAGGCCAAGTTCGGCAAGAAGAAGCCGGAGTCGGTTGCCGATTCCCAGCTGGATACGATGGAATCCGGTATCGAGAACCTTAATAAGTAGTTTTTGGTGCTGTAGGGTTCGTTTCTTTTCCAAGCCCCGTTCCGCATGTGATGTGCGGAACGGGGCTTTGTTGTGTTATCCACATTGTTGGTGGACAACATGCCGGGGTGTGGATAATTCGGCAAGCTGGAACCACAGAACCTGATTTCGGTTGAAATAGGTTGGCTCGCACGGTTCAATCTCCCTATGAATATCGACACATCCTCTCGCACTGTTCGCGTTGCTCGCTCTCCGGCAGCGGCCGTTTCGTCCCCTCCCCAGTCCGCTGGGGTCGGGCCCTCCCCGCCGCCGCGCTACTACACCCCTCCTCCGCAACCAATGGCTGCGTATGAGAGAAAACGGTCGAACAGGACTCCGGAAGAATCGTTCTCCACGAACGTGGCATTGCACAATATTGTGACCGTGACTTCGGGTCACGGTGGCGTGGGGCTCAGCGTCATGGCCTCTATGCTTGCGCTGACGCTCACGGAGCGTGGGCAAAGCTGCGTGCTGGTCGATGCCGATTTCGTGGCGGGATGCTTGGATCTGCTGCTAGGCCTCGAGCGTGAGCCGGGTCTGCGTTTCAGTCAGATAGACGCTCCGTTGGGCCGTATTGAAGGAGCGGCACTGCGTCATGAGCTCATTGACTGGGAGGGTACTCGTGTGCTGCCGTGCGATCCCTGGAGCACGCGGCAGCCTGAATGGTGGGAAGTGCAGGCCGTGATTCGGGCACTTGCCGAAACGCACGATATTGTCATCGTAGATGCCGGCCAGGGAGGCCTGATTGAAACAGTGAGTGACTTGCGCCATGGAGTGCAGGTGATGGCCGCGGAACTTTCGGTAATCGGTTTGGCTCGGGCCAAAGCCCATCGGCTCAGATTGTCCGCATGGGAATGCGGGATTCCCCATATTGTCGGCATCGAACCGAGAGGTACGCCGCGAGGTCGCGGGAGCGTGGATGTTGCCGAAGCCGAAGATTATCTGAGCGCTGCAGTGGTGGGTCCCATCCGTCTGACTTCCAGCTTGTGCGGTGATGTGCTTGAGGGATTAGGCATCCGATCCGTGCCCAAGGGAAGTCGTAAGGCCATCGAGGCGCTCGCCGATGCGGTGGAGCGGGATATTCGCGCTGGTGCTCGGGCTGCCTGATTGAAGTGGGGATATCATGACGGCATTGCATCGCGCAGGCATGTTTTTCGGGTTATTGGATGAGCTTGCTTCAGATGATCGAGTCACTGATATTGCGGTGACTTGTGAGGGCCGCGTCTGGGCGGATCGTGGCAGCGGTATGCGGGAGCATATCTTGCAAGTGCCATTCCGATCGCCGCAAGTGGTGCGTGATTATGCGGTGCAGTTATGCGCGCAATTGGGGCGCCGCCTGGATGATGCGTGCCCTATTGCCGATGCTTCCAATATGCATGGTGTGCGTGTCCATGCGGTGATAGCGCCGTTAGTGCCGCAGGGGGCGTCGATTTCCATACGATTCCCCGGCAGCGAGGTGACATCGTTGCAGCGGCTTGCCCAGTTGGGCATGTTTCCTGCCGGCTGGATTTCGGTACTAAGCGGGCTGGTGAGCAAGAGAGCCGCCGTGCTGATTACTGGCGGTACCGGCGTGGGCAAGACCACCCTGGCAAAGGCGTTGCTTGCGCAGTGTGATGCGAATGACCGTATCGTCACCGTGGAAGAGGTGCGGGAGCTTGGCGATTTTGGCCATGGGAATCATGTTTCCATGGCGGTGAGGGAAGCGAACGTTGAAGGCGAAGGTGCGGTGGGCCTTCCCGATTTGGTGAAAGCCACGCTGCGCATGCGCCCCGACCGGGTGGTGTTGGGGGAATGCCGTGGCGAGGAGATTGTGGATCTGCTGAGGGCGTTCAACTCCGGCCACCGGGGCGGCATGACCACCTTGCATGCGAACAGCGTGGCGCAAGTGCCGCAGCGTTTGATCGCACTGGGATTACTGGCCGGTGTGGCTCCTCGTGCATTGGCCATGCTTGCCGAAGGCGCCTTCGATGCGGTGTTGCATCTTGAACGAGTGGACGGCCGTAGGCATATTGCACAAATCGGCACTTTGCACGCCTCGTATGGTGAATTGCAAGGCGTTCCATTGGTGGCTTGGGACGGTTCGGCCGAGCCTCGATATTCACCTCAGTGGCGTGATTTCGCGGCATTGTGGGGCTGTAGCTAGGGGGTGGGATATTGCTCTGGTGTGTGATGCTGACGATGGTCGCTGTGCTGATATGGCCTAGTCGCCAATCTGGGGTTGTTGATCGTCTGCGTGATGTGCGGACTCTTTCTGGAAGGCTCAATCGAGGTGCTGGTGGAGGTTTCGTGAGCCGGAATGGGTGGGGCTCGAACGTCGGAGGTGGTGCTGGGCGTAGAACGACAGCAGCATTGCCGAGGAGCGGAATCGCTCAGGTATTGGCCTCCGCCATCGCTCGCATGGCAGGTGGAGGAACGCTGGTGGAAGCGTTCGAGGAGCAATTCGGCGGACGTTTTGCCGTGCGCAGGCTGACCCCACAACGCCTGACCGACTTGTTTGAGCGGCGACGATTGCCGGACGAATCACGCGCGCAGTCCGTGCGTGCCGCCATGGGCGCTGCTGCGGCAGCAACAGTCAGCGAGGAATTGGGCTGCCGTGCCGTGCCCTGCTTGGAGGCGGTATTGGATGTCTACTCGCATATGAGATTGATGCAGAACATGAGGGCGCAGGCCTTCGCCGTGCCTCAAGCCACGGTTGGTTTGCTCAGCGCGTTGCCGGCAATCGCGGTTGTGTTGGGGGAATTGATGGGAGCTCACCCCTTGCTGTTCTTGTTCGGTTCTCAACGCGGCCTAGTGTGTTTGGTGTCGGGCGGATGCTGCTATGTGGTCGGTCTGGTTTGGATGCGCGCCCTGATGCGAGACGGCTGACAGCTATCGGGGTGAGACGAAGATGATTGGAACATGCATTGCATCGGGGTGCGCGGCGTTCGCATGCTGGCTGAGCATGGTGAAGCCGCGTGCAGCCAGTCGTCTGCCTGACATTGGGCAATGGGCGAATCATGACGAGCCTGTTGTGGTTGCCGATGCGGCATGGACCATGCTGGTGCTGCGGATGGTGCAAGTGTCTCTGCGGCAAGGAGCCTCGGTTCCGCGGGCCCTTGATGTTGTGGGCCGCGCTGTTGGAGGCGCATACGGTCGATGCTTAAGCCGCGTGGGTGAATCATTATTGCGCGGCGTCTCATGGTCGGACGCATGGTGTGCCGCCTTAGCCGGGACGGATGCTTCGGCGGGGATGAACCATTCCGCTCGTTTGGGTGGCGCAAAACGGCGAGGCCGGTCAGGGCAGCATGGCGCTACGGATGGCGGTGCTGGTGACATCGCACTGGGCATGATCCGCGAGTCTTTGGAACCGGCTTGGTTGCAAGGGGATTCTCCCGGAGTGCTTATCGACGCTGCTGTCGAACAGCTTGATAAGGATGAGCGAGCGCGTATAGAACGTGCCGCTGCCCGTTTGTCCGTGCGTTTGCTGATGCCGACTGGCTTGTGCTTTTTGCCGGCGTTTGTCATTGTCGGAGTGCTTCCAGCAATTGCTTCTTTCCTGATGTAGGTTTCTTCTGGCCTGTTTTGGTTGTCTCGTCTTGCGTTGTGCCATGACGCATGGCTGGTGGTTATCCACTTTTGTTGTGGATGACACGCCGCGGTGTGGATAACTTGGCAAGCTGGAACCACATGTGCTGTTCGCTGATGCGCCGCACGCCGGATTGCTTCACAGTGGAACTCACCTCGCGTCACAGTGTTCGGCGCGAGGGCCAAACGCTATCGCACGGAGTCAGGAGAGCGCACGATTGATGTGGGCCTTCCCGTGGGGAAAGGAATACCGATGGACACGCACATTCCCATCATCGTTGATGGTCAAGCGGGCATATTTGCCCACAGCAAAGCCAAAATCGCAGAGCTCAACGCCCGTGCCAAAGAACGGCTATGCCTCATGGATGCACGGATGCGCACGCTTATGGCTGAGCCGGAAGAAGGAGCTGCCACAGCCGAGTACGCGGTGGTGCTGATTGCCGCCACCGGGTTCGCGGCGCTTTTGGTCACCATTCTGAAGTCGGATGCCATTAAGACGTTGCTGACAAATCTGATCAAAAAGGCGTTGAACGTCGGGTGAGCGACTCGGGAGGGCAATGAACATGAGAAAAGGTCTCAGCAGATGGCTCGCCCGTTTGCCGCCTGTGCACAATGAGGGTGCGGCCACGGCCGAGTTCGCGGTAGTGCTGCCCAGCGTCATTGCAATAACGGGGGTGTTGCTGACGCTTACCCGAGTGGTTGCGGTATCCATGGATTGCCAAAGTGCCGCAACGGCATCCGCGCGTGAATTGGTGGTTTCTGATGATGAATCCGCAGCACAACAGGCTGCCGTGAATATTGTGGGAAGCCGAGTGGATGTGACTGTGCATCAGGAAGGCAGCTTGGTGCGAGTGGCGGTCGAATGCCCCGTTTTGCCAGGGCCTTTGAATGTGACTCCTACTCGGGTGCATGGTGAAGCTGTGGCTGCGCGGCAATAACACACACGGTCGGTCGGGAGGGGGAACGACGATGGCGGCATGTATGCCACGTATGTCACGTCTTGAAGAAGGGTCAGGCACAATGGCCGGTGTCATGCTGGTCATGCTGGTTGGGGTGGCTCTTTCGGCAACGGCGTGCATTGGCAATCTGGTGGTTTGCCAAAACCGGGCACGTTCCCTAGCTGACCTCATCGCTTTCGATGCCGCCTATGCCGCATGGCATGGGTGGGCGGACGATCCATGCGCGTTCGCAGGTCAGCTGGCCGTATCCAATAGCGTCGCATTGCCCGATTGCATGGTGCAGTCGGATGATGTGCAGGTCACCGTGGCAGTGGATACTGCAGTCCCATTGACGCCGCGCGTGCAGCGAACGGCTCTTGCCGGACCGGCGGAATGCGATAAGGGAGGTGCTAGTGAGTAACCACACAGCATAAAACAGGGCCGCATTCTAGCGGACTTTCGCCATCCTTGGCTAAGGTAAAAGCATGAGCGAGAGTGAACACAACGAGCGCCGCAGCATCGTGGCAATGGTGGGAAACCCCACCTCCGATAAAGGACGCGGTGCCAAGGTGGATGCGCAGGTGCTGAATCTGCTGGAAGAGGCAGGTCGCTCCCATAATTTTGAAGTCATCGACATTACCGGTACGAGTTTCGAGGATTCATTGCATCAGGCTCGTGAACGGTCGCATGAGTATGACTACTTGGTGGTGGTCGGTGGCGACGGCATGATAGCGCTTGGCGCCAATGCGGTTGGGCGCAGCGGCAAGCCTTTGGGTATTGTGGCCATGGGGTCGGGCAACGATTTCGCTCGCGGGCTCAAGCTGCCGGTGAACCGTATTGAAACCGCGGTGGAAGGCATCGTGGGCGCCATCGTGCGCGGTTCGCATATCGATGTGGACATGGGCCGTGTGACTTCCTTGGAAGGTGGTTATGCGGTAGATACGTCCACCGGGGAGGAATACGAGTGCGAGGGCGACAGGTCCGCTGAGTATCCGATCGATCGCTACTATGCTGGCATGCTCTCCTGCGGTCTTGATGCGAGCATCAATGACCGTGCGAACCATTCGCGTCTGCCGACCGGCACCATGCGCTATTTCTTGGCGGTACTGGTGGAGCTGACGCATATGAAGCGTTACGGATACCACATCAAGGCCACGTTGGCCGATGGTTCCGTGGACGAGAGGGACATCATCACCCCGCTGTTGACAGTCGCGAATTCACGGCATATCGGTGGTGGTATCGAGGTGTCGCCATACTCCTGTTTCTCCGACGGATTGCTGGATTTGGTGTGGATGGATCATGTGCCGAACGTGCGGGAGTGCGCCGTGGCTCTTGCGAATGCGTATAACGGCAAGCTGCTTGCCTCCGACGTATTTGGGTGGGAGCGGATTCGAGAAATCGAGGTCACTCGCGCAGACGAAGGCGATGAGCCTCCGGTGCTGATGGCTGATGGTGAATACATCGGGCATTTGCCGGTTCGTGTGGTGGCGGAGAATTGCGCGCTGCGCGTGCTGGTGCCGCCGGCCGTGGCGGCACGTGAGGTCGATTCCAGGCAGCAGGTGCTCGATGCCATCACCCGCGATGGCCGTGATCCCGTGACCGGACGCTTTAACTAGACGAAAATGCTTTGGCTCCCCTCTCCGAGCGGAGCTGTCGGCGAAGCTGACTGAGGGGAGGTCTGCCGCTGGCAGCGGTTATGCGATGTAGCTTTCGATGTGTAGCGTCTGTGCAATGACTTCCTTGATGGTGCGGTCGCTGACACCGGGGTGTGAGCGGATCAGGGAGATCAGTCCCACGTTGAGCGTGAAGAACGTCTCGTGGACGTTGATGATTGGCAGCCCATGCATCTGCTCGAAGTCGCGCACTGTGGTCTGGGCGATGTAGTCTGCGATGCGGTCGGCGGCCCGGTCGATGAATTTGATGTACAGTTCGGCGTTGCCGTCCTGGATCATCCGGTTCGAGAACGGGCTTTCGTCGGCAATGAGCGAACGCAGTACGAGAACGATTTCGTCAAGCGCCTTGTTCACGTTGCCGATTTCGCGGGCCTGGTTCCATTCCTCGAGCTTGGTGAGGATCTCATCGATCACATCATCCAGCACGGCGTCGGCCACGGCGTCCTTGTCGTTGAAGTAGTGGTAGAACAGCGATCGCGTCATGCCGACCTTGCTGGCGATGTCGGAGACGGTGATCTTGGAGAAGCCCTTTTCCAAGCAGATTTCGCGTGCGGCGCGCACAATGGACTCGCGGCGAGTGTCTCCGCGGTTGGCGCGCTTGTCCTCGAGAATCTGGCTCATGGGTGCCTCCTGAATGTAACTGATGTTGACACTATGTTAAACAAACGGGAGTACGAGGAAATACCGAACACAATAACGTCAATTCCGAAACCGTGTGGTGCATGTCGCCCATGAGATCGCCAATATATCGACGAAGCAATGAACTGCTCGGAATGGTATATACCGAAACGATCTCTGTTATTTACGAAAAATTGAGTGAGGGGCAAGGTAGGTTAGTAGCTATGGCACTTGCACTGTATCGTCGCTATCGTCCGGACACCTTTGAAGGTGTGATCGGCCAGGACCAGGTCACGGTTCCTTTGATGCGAGCCCTTGACGAGGGCAGGCTCACGCATGCCTATTTGTTCTCCGGCCCGCGAGGCTGCGGCAAGACCAGTTCCGCGCGTATCCTGGCCCGTTGCGTCAACTGCGCCAAGGGCCCAACCTCGCATCCGTGCGGCGAGTGTGAAAGCTGCAAGGATCTGGCCACCGGAGGCCCGGGATCCATCGATGTGGTCGAAATCGATGCCGCCTCACACAACGGTGTGGACGATGCCCGCGAATTGCGCGAACGCGCCGGGTTCGCCCCCGCCCGCGACCGCTACAAGATTTTCATCCTCGACGAGGCTCACATGGTCACGCAGCAGGGCTTCAACGCGCTGCTCAAGATCGTTGAGGAACCGCCTGAGCATGTGATGTTCATCTTCGCCACCACCGAACCGGACAAGGTGATTGGCACCATCCGCTCGCGTACTCATCATTACCCGTTCCGTCTGGTGCCGCAGGAGGTCATGGGCCCCTATCTGGAAACGATCTGCGAGAAAGAGAGCATCAAGCCTGAGCCCGGCGTGCTGAAACTCGCGATGCGTGCCGGCGGCGGCTCCATGCGAGACACCCTGTCCGTGTTGGACCAGCTCATGGTCGGTTCCGTCGAGGGCGTCATCACCCATGATGCCGCCGTGGCTCTGCTTGGTTTCACTCCTGAAGCGTTGATCGGTGAGGCCATCGATGCGGTCATCGATCATAACGGCGAGGCCCTGTACGGCGTGATCCAGAAGGTCGTGGTCGGCGGGTTCGACCCACGACGATTCGTGGAGGATCTGCTGGCCCGCGTGCGTGACCTGCTGGTGCTGACTTTGGCGGGCGACCGCGCGGAATCCGTGCTGTCAGACACGGCCGAGGCCGAGGACATGGACGACCTGCACCGCCAGGCCAAGGCCCTTGGACTGAGCGCGCTCACCGCCATTGCGGATATCATCAACACCACGCTGGGTGCCATGACCGGTGCCATCTCCCCGCGTATGCGACTCGAATTGCTGGCGGCCCGACTGCTGGCCGGCAGCGAAAACGGGTTCGTTGCACCCGCTGCCGCTCCCGCATTGGGAGCTCCCGCGCCAGCCACAGGAGCTGTAGCCTCTGCCGCTCCCGCTACGGGAGGTGCAGCAGGTGGCTTTGCCGGCGCATCTCGCGGCGGTTTCGTCAGGGCCTCACACGGTGGATTCGCCGGCGCTGCACGAAATCAAGCACAGACGCAGACCGCGCCCGCAGCCGCCGCCCCTGCTGCGCCTGCATCTCCTGCTATGAATGCTGCGGCTCCAAGCTCCGACTCCCGATCCACTGATGAAAAGTGGAATGCAGCCGTTGCCGCATTGCCGCAGGCCATCCGCGAATACGTCACCAGAGACAAGGTGCCGACGGTGGCATTCGGCCCCAACCGTAAGGGATTGCCCTGCCTGTCCATGACCTTCGACAAGCCGCTCAGCCAGCATGCGTTTGCGCTCGCGGTGGATAACAGCGGCAAAAAGGCCGCAATCGTGGTGATGGATGCCGTACGCCAGGAATTCGGTGCCGATGCGGTTATCGCTCCTGCGGCCGTTGCGGCCAACGGTGAGCGAGTGGAATCCGTCAAGCGCCTGAGCCCCGAACAGTTGGCCAAGGTCAAGCAGCAGATTGCGATGGCCAAGGCGGGTCTGGCCGCTTCGAGTCTGGGAGCTGGCCTGGGCATGCATTCCGGCAGTGAGCCAAAAGCTCAGAAGCCGGCTGCTGAGGGGAACGCCGAAGATGCGGATGGCAGCCACCGAGCCTCTGGCGTAACGCCGGGAGACACTTCGAACAAGCCCGATTTGGATGATGACGATCCATGGGCCAAACCTGCCGCATCGTCTGAGGCTGTGGGCGAGCCATCTGCGTCTGCAGGTGAGCCGTCTGTTGATGGTTTTGCTCCGAGCAATCCAGACCCTGCATCTGCACAGGCGCCTGAAGAGCGCCACAAGAAGCATGTCGCCGTGCCGGACATGAGCGATGACGTGGACCCATGGGCAACGCCGGCAGCGCCTGTCGCACACGCACAAGATGCGACCGCCAATACCCAGGCCGGCCAAGCTGAGCAATCCGCCGCGTCTACTTCCTCGAACGTGGGTGCCCCGGCTGCGGATTCTGCTGCCCCAACGGCATCCGCTGACCCGTGGAACCAGCCGGTGCCTCCGCCTGCCGAACCGATGGGTGACCCGTGGAACCAGCCTGCTGCGTCTGCGCCGCAAGCTGCGCCGGATCCATGGAATCAACCAGCTCCTCCGCAATCGGAACCGGATCCGTGGAATCAACCGCAGGGTCAGGCTCAGCGGCAGACCCCATCGCAGAGTCAGGGTATGCCGCAAAGCCAGAACTCGGGCGCTGCTGACCCGTGGAACCAGCCAATGCCACCGAGCCCTCAGCCGCAGGTTGCGGCCGAGGACGATGAGTATTCGATGAGCGACCAGTCGCTTGGCGATGCCACGGCCATGAAGATGGATGATCTCAAGAAGCTGTTCGAGGTCAAGAAGGTCGAGGAGTTTGCGGCCGATGACCCAAAGAACCCGAAGAACATCCAGCCCGCCAAGAAGCATACGGATGACTGACTGCAGCACACCATACGAAACAAAGAAAAACATGAGGAGCACACATGGCATTGGCCTATGACGGCGCCATCCAGCGGTTGATTGACGCATTCGGGCACCTGCCCGGAATCGGTCCCAAAGGAGCTCAGCGCATTGCTTTCTACATGCTGTCCGCCCCCGAAGATGAGGCCCGCGAGCTGGCCGAGGCCATCGAAGAGGTCAAGGCCAAGGTTCGGTTCTGTGAGATTTGTGGCAACGTGTGCGAGACGAGCCCTTGCCCGGTGTGCGCGGACCCGCGCCGCGACCGCAGCGTGATCTGCGTGGTCGAGGAGCCTAAGGACGTGATGAGCATCGAGCGCACCCGCGAATACCGCGGCCTCTACCATGTGCTCGGCGGCGCCATCAACCCGATGGCCAACGTTGGCCCTGCGGATTTGCGCATCCCCGGCCTGCTCAAGCGTTTGGAAGGCGATGAGGTCAAAGAGGTGATCATGGCGCTTGACCCGAACATCGAAGGCGAAGCCACCACCAGTTACCTGACCCAGTTGCTGCGTCCGGTAGGCGTCAAGATTACGCGTCTTGCCAGCGGTCTGCCGGTCGGCTCCGACCTCGAATACGCCGACGAAATCACCCTCGGCCGAGCCCTAGCCGGCCGCCGCGAAGCTTAAGCGGCATCTCTCTCCTTAAGTGTATCGTATTGATCCGATTGCGCGGGAACGGACCGATATTGATGTGATTGCGGCTGATTCTCTGAGTAAGCAGATATTGATAGGCGAGTGCAAGTGGCGTAACTCATTTAATGAGACGGAAGCCGTTGAGCGGCTGCGTGGGAGGGCCGGATTAATCCGCGGTTACTTGACGGAGACAGCTCGGTTTGTGCTGTTTTCAAAAAAATGAGGTAGGTGAATCTATCCGAAATCGATACCGCGAGGATGAACGTATGTCGTTTGTGTCTGTGGACGACATGTATGCCGGATGATTATACGGATGGTGGCAACTCGCCTACTGGCTTCTTGACTGGCTCGGCAAGCACTCCCAACGTATCGTTGGCGCTTTCTCCGTCGCGGCGATTCCAGGGCCAGAAAGCGGCGTGATGCACGATGCGCGCGGGCTTGTGCCGCCGCAGTAGCCAGATGATGAATAGTCCAGCCAGCAGTATGCCGACACCGACCGCGATGCCAATGGTTTGCCCGTCGTGCACGTCGCGTGGTTCGGGGGCAGGCACAGGAATCGAGACACGGTGCCCGGAGATCAACAGTCGGTGCGTGTTCACACCGTACGGCGTACAGGTCATCAGCGTGACGCGGTCCTCGCCCGGCGCGATGCGCAACTTTGAGGTGTCGTCCGGCAGAATCACTGAGATGTTATCCACCTTGTATCCCAAGGTCTCGCCCATGACTTCGATATAGAAGAAGTCGCCCTTCTTCACCTCGTCCAGGCGGGTGAACATCATGGCCTCCACCAGACCGCGGTGTCCGGTGATTACCGAATGAGTGGACTTGCCGCCCACGGGAAGCGATGTGCCGTAGAGATGCCCGGCGCCAGAGGCAAGTGCCTCCTCGGAGGTGCCGTGGTAAATCGGCAGGTTGATGGATTGCTTGGGGACTTTGATGGTGCCCATCACGCCGTTGCCGGCATCCAGTAGCGATTGGTATTCCTTGTCTTTCTTGGAGGCTGAGTCCTCGCCGCTGGCGCGTGACCCACCCTGCGCGGCCGAGAACGGATCGACCGCCTCGCCCAGTACGGGCTGACCGGAATCGGCAAGCTTCTTGTTGTAGGCGCGTGCGACTTTCAGCTTGTCCTCTGCCTGCGGGTAGGGCCATCCGGCCACTTGCTCGGCGCTGGTAGCAGCAGTGGCGGCCAGCTCCTGGCTAGATTGGAATTGCAGAGCCAGCGGGAAACAGGCCACGCTGATGGCGGCGATGAGCAGAAGGATGGTAATGATGCGCATCGCCAGCAGATTGCGCTGGAGGCGGCGGCGTTCGGCTGCCAGATCGGAGACGTCGATGACCTCGTTGAACGGATCTTGGGTGAAAGTGTTGCTGGCTGCTGCCGCATCGGCTGCTGCTGAATCGTTTGTTGTTGTATCGACTGCTGTTGTATCGACTGATGCGTCGGCTATTGCTGCGGCGGATGCGTCGGCGGGTGCATTAGCGCGGGAACGGGCATGCTTGCTCTTCGGGCGTCTATGCAGAAAAGCCATTTTCTGTGTTCCCTCTCCCTATGCCTGCTGCCAGGGTGTGCGCATGCGTGTTTGCCTGTTGGCTGCCCCGAGTCTTGCTGTCACGTATGCCATCGAGTGTACGCCATCAATCACAGAACAATTTTCGCGGTACGAGGTACTCCGGAGAACCTGATTGCGCAACTCCCCGTCATGGGCCCCGCCGACCTTTTTGGGGAACAGCACGCGGTAGGCGGCGAGCTTGTAATAGTACGTGTTCGCGCGCAGGTACTCCAGTGCCTCCTGCTCGTCGCATAGTTCGAACGCGACGCCCCTGGCCTTGAGATACGCTATCTGCCCCTCGGTTGACAGCATCGGCTTGGGCGAGGCGCCTGAGGTGTCGTCTTCTTGCGGTGACCCTTCCGAGTGAATGGGATGTTGGTCAGGCATGGTATGTCCTTTCTCGCTGCGTCGCCCGGCCTCGGTGCCGGGCGACGGCGTAGACGGGAGCATACCGGATTAAGCGCGTCCACCACCATGTTTTCGGACAATGTGGGTCCAGCTTCCCCGATCTTAGGGAGTTTCTCGCTGAGGATTGGACGGCAACGATGTTGAATGTAATTTTTGTACATTCAATGCACTAATTTTTGTACATTCAATGCGCAAAATTGATGGGTTCAGAATCGGAATCAAAAATGGGCGCAATCACTTTCGTGACTTCGCCCTACAAAAAATGGAATTCTATGCAGCATTGGTCAGACGATACCGCTGGTACTTGCTCTTGGGCTTGTCCGGGAGCGTCAATGACAGTTTCCCGGCCTCGACCATCGGCCGAATGTACTCTCGTCGCGTATATTGCAGGCTTCGGCCTACATGATTTGCGATTTCCTGCGCCAATCGCGGTTCGGCGCAATACGCAAGAATAGTATTTTCGACGTCGGCCGGGCGCGGGCTGTTCTTGTCTTGGCCGGGCGTGGCGTCATGGTCGCTAGCATTCGTTTCCGCGCTGCTGTTGAAGAACCGTACGAGGAATGAACCTCTCTGGTCGATAAATTCCGGCTGCCGGACTCCGTGTGTCCTAGCCTCATCCCGAATAACGGGGATCCCCGAGTGGCGATTTTCCGCGATTTTCTCAATTTCCAAAATTGAAACTAACGTGGGATTTCGCGTCGGCATGTTGGCATAGCCCAAATCGTTGATGCTTTGGCCGCCGTATACGCCGCCCGGATTCCAACATTCCAGCCGATCCGAAAACATAACAAGTCGGATGGGCGTGCCGTTGCAGTATGGGCCATAATCGCGGTGCATGAGAGCATTAGTGATTATTTCTCGTACCGCGGTTTCCGGATATTCGGGGATGTCGGTGCGTTTTCCGTCGCGAATCACGACTCTCGTTTTCCCGTTGCGGGCAACGAACCCCAGTGCGCCTTCGAGCATCTCTGCGATAGTGCCCTCGTACCGCTTGTTGTCGATGAAGCGTTCTCCACCGTCATCGGGCTGCAAAACAGTGCCATTGACTGCAATAGCGGTAATGCAAAGGTTGGGGTAGATGCGTTGCGGGTAATCGCCGAGCGTCATCATTCCGGCAAGCGTCGGCTTATTGTTTTGCATGGCCCCGGTCAAAGACAGAATCTCATCGTCCGAGCGGCGGGGAGTAGCCTCAAAGAACACCCGGCGGAATCCTGAATGTTTGCTGGTTGCGGGTTCACCGTCGTGGTGCGACAGGGCGGCATATCGGTTCAGCGGCACAGCGATTTAGCGGTGGCTATGCGGTGCCACCGAACATCGGGTGTGCGGGCGGTGTACGGCGGAAGCGCGCGGGAGCATAATCGCCAAGGCTATTACGGTGTCCATATGCCGGCGATGGTTCGCTTCGCGAACGCGGCAACTTTTATAATCGTTGCGTTTGCGTAGAATAATCGGCAAATACTCCCAAGAGAAGAACAAAGGACAGCAGTGGCTCTCATCGTGCAGAAGTACGGCGGCTCGTCGGTCGCCGATACCGAATCGATCAAACGTGTGGCCAAGCGCGTTGTCGAGACGGAGAAGAAGGGCAACAAAGTGGCCGTGGTGGTCTCCGCCATGGGCGACACCACCGACGACCTCATCGATCAGGCCCTCAGCATCGACTCCAACCCGCCCGAGCGCGAGATGGACATGCTTATGACCGCTGGCGAGCGAATTTCCATGAGCCTGCTCGCCATGGCCATTCACGCCGAAGGCAGCCGTGCGCACTCCTTCACCGGTCAGCAGGCCGGCTTCCTCACCGACGCCCGTTACGGCGCGGCCCATATCAAGGCCGTCAAGCCGGATCGTGTGAAGAACGCGCTATCGCTGGGAGACATTGCCATCGTCGCCGGCTTCCAGGGCATCAACGCCAAGGGCGATGCCACCACGCTCGGCCGTGGCGGTTCCGACACCTCCGCCGTGGCGCTCGCCGTGGCCCTTGGTGCCGACGTTTGCGAGATTTACACCGACGTGGACGGCATCTTCACCGCCGACCCGCGCATCGTGACCTCCGCTCGTCGCATTCCTTCCATCGGCTACGAAGCCATTCTGGAAATGGCCTCCTGCGGTTCCAAGGTGCTGGCGCTGCGCTGCGTGGAATACGCTCAGCGCTTCAACATGCCGCTGCACGTGCGCTCCTCGTTCTCCCGCCGCCCCGGCACATTGGTGGTGCCTGACGGTGTGGATCCGCGCACGCTGCCGAACATCGACTGAGCGAGACCGAACCGAACCCGAATAACCGACAAAATCGTTAGCAATATCAAGCAAGACAAGGCAAGACATGACTGAAGAAGAAGCGAAATCCATGGGCGACCTGTTCCCCGACCTGGGCCCTGAAGCTCCGGTGATTTCCGGCATCGCCCACGACCGTTCTGAGGCGCTGGCCACCGTGCGCGGCGTGCCGAACGAGCCGGGCATGGCCGCCAAGGTGTTTACCGAGCTGGCCACCGCCGGCGTGAATGTGGACATGATTGTGCAGGCCGGTGCGTCCGTGGGTACTGCGGACATCTCCTTCACTGTGCCGGAGGCCGCCGTCAAGCAGGTGCAGAACACGCTGCTCGACAAGCAGGACGTGCTGGGCTACCACTCCTTCGATGTGGATACCAACGTTGGCAAGGTGGCCGTGGTGGGCGTCGGCATGAAGACCCACTCCGGTCTGGCCGCCAAGTTCTTCCAGGCCCTGAGCGATGAGGGCATTAACGTGCTGATGATTTCCACTTCCGAGATTCGTATCGCCGCGCTTGTGCCGCTCGACCAGCTGAACGACGCCGTCAAGGCTCTGCACACTGCCTACGGTCTCGATGCCGACCAGATTGAAGCCGTGGTGTACGGCGGAACCGGTCGCTGAGCCGCGATACGTGCATTAAATCCGATGAAAGCCCTCCTTGTGGAGGGCTTTCTCGGTTTCGAGGGGCGGATTTGGCCTCTTCCGGACGTCTACTTCCATTTCGAGGGGCTCCTCGAATGCGAAGCTCCAAGTATAAACGGCATTGCAGCAACATCATTTCGCCATTATTGAGCCACGGCTACTTGCCCATCAGCCCCTTGAAGCGGTAGTAGACGTCCGGAGAAAGCTAAATCAGCCCCTCGAAACGCGATTTGGTGCTGAAACACGATGCGAGAGACTTTTTTGGGTGGGAAAAAGTCAGGGAAGCATATGCGATGATAGTTGGCTTCAACGCAAGAGCCCGTTATTTCGTCGCGCGAGCGACGAAATAACGGGCTCTTCTGCAAAGCAGTATGGCAGCTACTTCTTGGTGATGTAGCCGAGGGCCTTGAGCATTTCGGCGCTCTCGAGTGCGCCGCCGGCGGCGCCGCGCAGGGTGTTGTGGGCCAGGCCCACGAACTTCCAATCGAAGATGGAGTCCTCGCGCAATCGGCCGATGGAAACGCCCATGCCGCCCTCGTAATCTACGTCGAGCTTGACTTGCGGGCGGTCGTCCTCGGTGAGGTACTGGATGAAGTGCTTCGGCGCGTGCGGCAGGCCGAGCTCGGACGCCTTGGAGGTGTAGTTCACCAGACGATCAATGAGCTCTTCCTTGGTGGCCTTCTTGCCGAAGTTCAGGAACACGGTGGCGGTGTGGCCGTTGAGCACGGGCACGCGGATACACTGGGACGTGATCTTGAGGTCGCCGTCGAACGGCACAATCTTGCCCTTGTCGGCGTCCACATGGCCGAACACCTTGAGCGGTTCCTTCTCGCTCTTTGCTTCCTCGCCGGAAATGAACGGGATGATGTTGCCCACCATCTCAGGCCAATCCTGGAAGGTCTTGCCCGCGCCGGAAATCGCCTGATAGGTGCTGACGACCACCTCGCGTGGCTCGAATTCCTTCCACGCGGCCAGCGCCGGAGTGTAGGCCTGAATCGAGCAGTTCGGCTTGACGGCGATGAAACCGCGTGTGGTGCCAAGGCGCTTGCGCTGGTGCTCGATCACCGCGAAGTGTTCGGGGTTGATCTCCGGCACCACCATCGGCACGTCCGGGGTCCAGCGGTGGGCGCTGTTGTTGGATACCACCGGGGTCTCGGTCTTGGCATAACGCTCTTCGATGGCGCGAATCTCGTCCTTAGGCATGTTCACCGCGGAGAACATGAAGTCCACGTTCGCGGCCACGGACTCGGCGTCGTCGCCGTCCACAACCACCATGTGCTTGGCGTATTCGGGCATCGGCGTTTCCATCTTCCAACGGCTGCCGACGGCCTCCTCATACGTCTTGCCGGCGCTGTGTGCGGAAGCGGCAAGCGTGGCCACTTCGAACCACGGGTGGTTTTCCAGCAGCGTGATGAAACGCTGGCCGACCATACCGGTGGCGCCGAGAATGCCGACCTTTATCTTTTCGGACATGATGACCTCTATGACCTTCGGGTTTCGATGGGCTGATACGTTCAAGCGACCGTCTTGCAATGGCCGCAAATACACGGTAATTGTACGAAACATGCAGAACAACAGTGGCCGTCTTCCCATATGGTGGCTCGGCGGCATACCCTATGGCGTACCCCGCGCCGCACAGCCCGATAATCCTCTCCATAACTGGCAAAGTGACTAGCGAAGAGACGGCAGTGTTCTACACTGGTAGCCATGTCTATCGCATCAGTAGAGGCGCAAAAGCAACTCGACCGTATCGTGGCCCTCGGCTACCCGGACGTGGCGGATATGAGTGCCGCCGCATTCCGCGCGCTTGCCGAGCCGCTCATCGGCGCGCTTGAGCATTCCGATCTCGGCTCGAACATCCTACTGGTGCCTACGCGCGAGCTAGTTTCGCCCGAATCGCTGATTGCGCGAACCTCCATCAACCGCATGGCCGGCTTTACCACCATGCCTCCGCGAGACATCGCCAGCTTCCTGCCGCAAGACGGATTCATGCCGCCCGAAGGCCCGTTCTATCTGGTGGTCGATCCGCATACCGGCACCTGCTACATCAACCGCGAGCCCGACGTGGCCTGCAAGCTGATTGATTCCGACGAGCGTCTGCCGCTCACCCTCGAAGAAGGCTTGGCCATTGCCACCCAGCACCCTGAATGGCTGTTGGAAAAGAACGGTTTCAACCTGCTCGGCTCGCGCAGCGCGGACGGGCGCGTGCCGAGCATCTGGATGAGTCAGAACGCGCCGAGGCTCGGCGCCGTGTGGCCGAATTCCAAGCACACGTGGCTCGGCAACGCGTTCTGCATGGCCCGCCGCGGGGTGTCGCTGTTCCGATAGGGCCGGTGGGCCAAAATTCGGTGCTATCCTTCCTAGGGCAGATGGGGCGTTTTGCGGACATCTACTCGCCCTTCCGAGGGCAGTCGCATTGGCGCGTGGGGGGCGTGCGGGGGGCACCCCGCTGTTGGAATATGGCGCAATAGGAGGGGCCGATGCCCGTGGCGCGCCCGTTGAGGTGCCCTCGGAAGGCGGAGTAGATGTCCGCGGCGGCGGAAATCCGCCCTCGGAAAGCCAAGTGGCGGTCGAAGCGCGGGCCGATGGGACACGCTCGTTGCGCGGCGTTAATAGATTAGACATCAGACGTCTGATAATAGTAGAATGGAAATGCTCAGGCACCGGCATTTCAAGGAGGAAACCAGCATGCCATCATTCGTCGTCGGCGCATACGCGTCATTGCCCCAGGGGCGCGAAGCCCAGGAAACCTACTACGACCTGCTCGGCGAGCAGCCGTGGATCGAGGGCACCGAGCTGCCCTTCCCCGGCGACCTCGCGGACACCGCCGACCGCATCTGGCTGGCCGGCCACCTGCCCAAGCACTGGCGCGGCAACACCGTCACCGTCATCCCCGGCACCATGCAGCACGTGTGGAAGGACCCGAACTTCGGCCTCGCCAGCCCGGACGAGGACGGGCGCAAGGTCGCGCTCGCGTTCATGAAGCAGCTGCGCGAGGCGCTCGCCGACTTCGCCCAGTGGAGGGCCAGCCAGGACGTCAAGTTCATCGAAATCCACTCCGCGCCCACGAGGATCGCCAGCCGCGACGCCATGGCCGCCTCGCTCGAGGCCCTCGCGCAGCTGGACTGGTCCGGCGCCAAGCTGGTGATCGAGCACTGCGACAAGTACGTCGAGGGGCAGAAGCCGGAAAAGGGCTTCCTGCCGATTGAGGACGAGATCGCGCTGTGCGGGTCGGCCGGCATCGGGCTCACCGTCAACTGGGGACGCTCGGTGGTGGAGGGACGCACGCCCGAAACCGCCGTGGCGCACGTGGAGGCCGCCGCGAAGGCCGGCGTGCTGAGCGGCCTCATGTTCTCCGGCGCCGGCCCGGAGGAGACCCAGTACGGCTACGGCTGGATCGACGGCCACCTGCCCATGAACCCGGACGAGCCGACCTCGCTCATGGACGCCGCCGCCATCAAGGCCGCCGTGCGCGCCGCCGGGACGCAGGAGCGCCCGCTCGACTATCTGGGTGCCAAGGTGTGCGTGCCCAAGGACGCGACGGTCGAGGAGCGCCTCGACTATCTCGCGCGCATCCACGAGGCGGTCGTCGCATGAGCGCGGGGGCGGCGCCCACCTACCTCGCCTTCGACATCGGCGGCACCAAGGTCGCCTCGGGATTCGTGACGTTGCCCGCAAACGCAAACGCGGGCGCGGACGGCAGGCCCGAGGTGACGGCCCGCTGCGAAATCCCGACCGAGGCCGCGCGCGGCGGCGAGGACCTGAAGAACCGCATCGTTGCCTTCGCCGTCCGCCAGCTTGAGCGCGCCGAGGCCGAGGGCGTGGCGATCGCCGGCGTCGGCATCGCGGCGGCGGGCGTGCCGGACAGCGAAACCGGCGAGATCGTCTCCGCCACGGACATCCTGCCCGGCTGGCGCGGCCAGCGTATCTACGACGCGTTCGCGGCCGTGACCGGCCTGCCGGTGCACATGATCGGCGACGTGGGCGCGCACGGTCTGGGCGAGGCGGCGTACGGCGCCGGACGCGGCAGGGGTGTGGTGCTCTCGATCGGCGTGGGCACCGGCATCGGCGGCGCGATCGTGGTGGATGGCGCCCTGTTCACCGGCGCGCACGGCGTGGCCGGCCACGCGGGGCACGTGCCGAGCGCGCTGGGCCGCAGATTCCTATGCTCGTGCGGCACCCTTGAGGGACACATCGAGCCGGTCTCGTCCGGCACGGGACTGAAGGACCTCTACAATCGGCGCTGCGAGGAGGCCGGCGACGAGAACCTCCCGGCTGCGGACGGCGCCGAGGTGGCCGCCCGCGCGGCCGCGGGGGAGGAGCTGGCCCGCCGCACGCTCACCGACAGCGCCCGTGCGCTCGGCGAATGCGTCGGCGGCATGGGCAACCTCATCGACCCGGACGTGATCGTGGTCTCCGGCTCGGTCGTCAAGGCCGGTCCGATCTGGTGGGACGCCCTGCGCGCCGGGTTCGCCGATTCGGCGCTCGCGCTCGTCAAGCCGACGCCGCTCGTCGAGGGCGAGCTCGGAGGGGCGGCGCCGCTGATCGGCGCGGCGGCGGCCGTCCACCGGCGCATCGGCGCGCCGGGCGACGCGCGATAGACAAGATGCGACAACAGGAAGGAACCAGCATGCATCAGGCAATCGAGAAGATCAGGGGCGGCCTCGTGGTGAGCTGCCAGGCGTACCCGGGCGAGCCGCTGCGCCACCCGGAGACCATGGCGCAGATGGCCATGGCGGCCGTGGAGGGCGGGGCTGTGGGCATCCGCTGCCAGGGCCTCGCGGACATCGCGGCCATCAAGGGCCAGGTGAGCGTGCCGGTGATCGGCATCTGGAAGGACGGCGAGGAGGGCGTGTACATCACGCCGACCCTGCGCCACGCCCGCTGCTGCGCCGCCGCCGGAGCGGACATCATCGCGATCGACGCGACCGGACGCCCGCGACCGGACGGGCTGACCTACGCCGAGACCGTGCGCGCCCTGCACGACGAGGACGTGATCGTGATGGCCGACTGCGGCAGCTTCGCCGACGCCGAGCGCGCCGTGGAGGCCGGCACCGACATCATCTCCACCACGCTGTCCGGTTACACCGGCGAGCGCCCCAAGACCGACGGTCCAGACTTCGAGCTGCTCGGCCAGATGATCGAAGCGTTCCCGGACGTGCCCGTGCTGTGCGAGGGTCGCATCCACACGCCCGACCAGCTGCATCAGGTCATGGCCGCCGGCGCGTGGGCCGCGGTGGTGGGCACGGCGATCACGCATCCGACGACCATCACGCGCTGGTTCGAGGCGAAGCTGTGAGCGGGGTGGGGCGCATGCTCAGCTTCATTGCAGCGGGCGATCCGAATCGTCCCCTTGTCGTCCTGTTGCACGGCGTGTGCGACGCGGCGATTGCCTGGTCCGACTACATCGACTATCTCAGTCATGATTTTCGCGTGGTTGCGGTCGATATGCTGGGGCATGGCCTGTCGCCGCGATATGCCGATGCTCAACTCCGACGTCCATTCGAATCCGCGTATGAGGCGTTTGAGGAAACCGTTGAATATCTTGAACATGTCCACGGTGGCAGGGCGATCATGATCGGGCATTCCATGGGAGGTGCGATTGTGACGATGCTGGTCAGGCGTCGTCCCGATCTTTGCCTCGGTGCAGTGGTCGAGGATCCCGCATGGCTGAACGATGAGCAGCGACAGCGGTATGTGGACAACGCGCCGGCCAATGCGGCGTTGCTGCACGACTGGGCATCCGACCCGGCCAACGCGATCCGTCACAATCAGACGCGTCGTCCGAATTGGCCGATGGAGGATCATATCGGCTGGGCCTATGGGCAGAACCGATGTGATCCGCGATTGGAGCTCACCGGCGTGGTCAGCTTCGCGGAGGACTGGCATCAGGTGGTGTCCTCGATAGAGGTGCCCTTGGTGGTGGTCTCGTCCGACGATCCCTCAGATCTCGTGGGTGTGCGCGGGCTGGAGGAAGTCAGGGCCATGGGGAAGCCGAACCTTGAAACGGTGTTCATTCCCGGGTGTGAGCACGGTCTGCGCAGGACTGACATTGCCGCGTTCAATCAGGCGGTTACGCCCATACTGCACCGCTGGGCCGCATGTGAATCTCATGTTTCCGGCGAAATATAAGATGTCTGATGTCTTAACACTGTCGTTACCGCGGTTTGAGACCGTTGCATTGCAAGGAAAAAACGTGGTAGCTGCACTCATAAGACGGCTGATGAAACTTGCAATCAGACATCAGATGTCATATGATTAAGAAAGATTCGATTGGACAGAGAATCGAATCCTGATTCAGTTATCACTCAACGAAGAGGAGAAACCGATGTACTCGTGGAAAACCCGAATGGCCAAGACCGCCGCTGCGGTATTGGCCGGAACGCTCGCCTTGAGCGGCTGCGGTGTAGGAACTGGCACGACGAACGCCAAGGGGGGTCCCTCCGTCGCGGACACCATCACCGCGCAGGTGGCGTACAGCAGCCGTGACTTCAATCCGCTGTCCACGTCCATGGCCCTGCCGATGGCCGGCAACTGGCATGTGACCGAGGCGCTGTACACGCTGCAGATGTCCGACTATTCGTTGGTCTCCGGTTTGGCCGCCGGCGAACCGGAGAAGATCTCCGACACCGAATACGTCATCACGATCCGCGATGGCGCCAAGTTCTCGGACGGTAATGCCGTGACCGCCAACGACGTCAAGACCTCGTTCGAGCGCGTCATGGCGCCCGGCGGCGTTTACGCTCCGATGCTCTCGTTCATTGACTCGATCACCGCGCAGGGCGACAACAAGATTGACTTCAAGCTCAAGTACGCGTTCACCCTGTTCAAGGAGCGCATGTCGCTGGTACACATCGTTCCGGCCAGTCAGAGCGACGCGGACCTCAAGAAGATGCCGATCGGCTCCGGTCCGTGGAAGTACGTCGAGATCACCGATCAGCAGGTGAAGTTCGACAAGAACGAATATTACAACGGCGAATTCCCCGCGCAGGTCTCCCACATGGTGTGGAACGTGAATGTGGATGACACCGCCCGCGTCACCGCCATGCAGAACGGCAAGAGCGACATCATGGAGAACGTCCCCGCCAAGGCGTTCGACACCCTGAAGGCCGCCGGCGCCGACATCCAGACGGTGGATGGCTTCAATCAGGCGTTCATCATGTTCAACACCAAGCAGAAGCCGTTCGACGACAAGCGCGTGCGTCAGGCCGTGTTCTATGCGATCGACACCGAGAGCATGATCAAGAACCAGCTGTCCGGCGAGGCCAACATGGTCACCGGCTTCATGCCCGAGAGCTTCAAGACCTATCACAAGGCCTCCAACGTGTATACCTACAACCCTGAGAAGGCCAAGGAGCTGCTCAAGGAGGCTGGTGTGTCCGAAGGCGTGAAGTTCACGCTCTACACCACGGATCAGACTTGGATCACCCAGCTGGCGCCGCAGATCAAGAACAACCTCGACGCGATCGGCTTCAACGTGGACATTCAGTCCATGAAGTCCTCCGCTCTGTTCCCGACCATCACCGATAAGGACGACGCCGACTTCTCCATGGTGCTTGGCCCCGGCGATCCGACCGTGTTCGGCAACGATCCCGACGTGCTGCTCAACTGGTGGTTCGGCGACACCGTCTGGACCAAGCAGCGCATGTTCTGGAACGGCTCCGACGGCTACAACAAGCTGCATGAGCTCATGGACAAGGCCGCCCAGTCCTCCGGCGACGAACAGCAGAGCTACTGGAACGAGTGCTTCGACCTGCTCTCCGATGAGCTGCCGATGTACCCGCTGTTCCACCGCAAGCTTTCCACCGCCGTCAAGAAGAACGTGTTCAGCTCCTACACCCCGATTGGAACCACTGGCCTGTACTTCCTGAACTCCAAGCTGAACGGCTGATCCACACAAGACATTCGCCATCACATCCCGAGGGCGCTGCCGTGCAAGCAGCGATGCTGACGCGGCGACGCCCTTATTTTGCGCAACCATCCATTTGAGGAGCATATAGAGTGGGCAATTTACTTCGTTTGTTGGGAAGACGATTGATATCCCTGCCGTTTGTGGCATTCGGCGTCGTTTTCCTCGTGTTCTTCCTGATGTCGTTCTCCCAATACGACCCCGCGGTCTCGGCTCTCGGCGAAAACGCCACGGCCGAGCAGCTTGCGGCATACCGCCACGAGATGGGCTTCGACCGATCGTGGGGCGAGCAGTTCCTGTCGTATCTCGGCGGTCTGTTCCAAGGCAACCTCGGCGTATACGGCGTGAACAAGGATTCCGTGTCTTCCCGCATCGCGACTGCTTTCCCGATCACGTTGCAGCTGACGTTCATCGCGCTGATCATCGCCGTGGTGTTTTCGGTGATTTTCGGTGTGCTCGCCGCCCTTTACCGTGACACGTGGGTCGATCAGGTCATCCGTGTGATTTCCATCATCGCCATCGCTACCCCGTCCTTCTGGCTGGGCGTGCTGCTGATCTACCTGCTGCAGATCAAGCTGGCCCTGCTGCCGGGTGCGGGCGAGCTCGTGCCGTTCAGCGTGGATCCCGGTGAATATCTGGCGCGCATGGCCATGCCCGCGTTCTCGCTGGGCTTCCCTGTCGCCGGACAGATGACCCGCATCATCCGAACCTCCATGGTCGAGGAACTGGATAAGGACTATGTACGCACCGCCATCGGCGCCGGCGTGCCCAAGCGCGTCGTCATTGCGCGCAACGTGTTCCGCAACGCCCTGATTACTCCGGTCACGGTGCTTGGTATGAAGATCGGCTACCTCATGGGCGGCGCCATCATCACCGAGATCATCTTCTCCCTGCCCGGCATGGGCACGGCGCTGTTCGAAGGCATCAACGGCAACGAGCCGATTCTCGTTCAGGGTGTGGTGCTGGTGGTGGCTCTCGCGTTCGTGATCATCAACATCATCGTTGACATGCTGTACGTGCTTATCAACCCGAGAATCAGGACGGTGTGACATGCTGTTTGGCAAACCCAAAGTCGTGGACGCGGTGTCGCGTCCCGGAGTGAAATTCAACCGTTTCAGCAAAATGACCATTGGATCCAGGCTCGCGTTGCTGTTTATCGCGCTGCTGGTCGTCGTGGCCGTCGCCGCGCCGGTGATCTCGCCGGAGGATCCTCTCGCCATTACCGTGAGCTATCAGTCTCCGACCGCCGAGCACCTGTTCGGCACCGATAACGTTGGGCGCGACGTGATGACCCGCGTGTTCTACGGCGCACGGTATTCGCTCGTCATCGGCCTGCTGTCCATCCTGTTCGCCTTGGTGCTGGGTGCGCTCATCGGCGCGATCGCGGCCGTGGCCCGCACGTGGATCTCGGAAATCATCATGCGCGTCATCGACGTGTTCATGTCCGTGCCGGGCATCGCCCTCGCCGCCGTGTTCGTCTCGATCCTCGGCCAGTCCATGTTCGGCATCATCGCAGCCATCGGCATCCTGTACGTGCCGCAGATCGCCCGCATCGTGCGCGCGAACATCATCAGCGAGTACGGCAAGGACTACGTGCGCGCGGTCATCGTCTCCGGCGCCCGCGCCCCGTGGATTCTCTACAAGCATGTGATGCGCAACATAGCCGCCCCGGTTATGGTGTTCACCACCCTGTGCGTCGCCGACGCGATCGTGTTCGAGGCGTCCCTGTCCTTCATTAATCTGGGCATTCCGGAGCCGACCCCGACGTGGGGCAACATCCTGTCCTCCGCCAAGGAAGGCGTGATCTTCGGCTACTGGTGGCAGGCGCTGTTCCCAGGCCTGATGATCATGATCACCGTGCTGTGCCTCAACATCCTGTCCGAGGGCATCACCGACGCCATGGTGGCCGCTCCGACCGCGCCGATCGAGGAAACCGACGAAGACAAGGAAGCCAAGCGTGAGGAGGATCGTCTGCTCGTCGATCCTGTCGCCGCCTACGCCGCCCAGCGCGAGAGCCTGGAGGAATCCCTTGCCAAGCTGCGCGAGGCCGAAATGAAGCGCACTGACCGCTTCGAGCCCAAGAGCACCGAGCCGCCGGTCATCGAGGTCAAGGATTTGTGCATCAAGTTCCCGCGCCACGGCGACGTGAACGTGGTGGACCACGTGAGCTTCTCTGTGCGTCCCGGCGAGACCATGGGCCTCGTGGGCGAGTCCGGCTGCGGCAAGTCCATCACCTCGCTGGCCATCATGGGCCTGCTAGACCCGAAGGCCGAGATCAGCGGCGAGATACTGTTCGACGGCAAGAACCTCGTCGGCATGGATCCCAAGGAGCACAACGCCCTACGCGGCCACGAGATCGCCATGATCTATCAGGACGCTCTCTCCTCGCTCAACCCGTCCATGCTCATCAAGGCGCAGATGAAGCAGCTCACCTCCCGCGGCGGCACCCGCAGCGCTGAGGAACTGCTCAAGCTCGTGGGCCTCGATCCGGAGCGCACGCTGGAGTCCTACCCGCACGAGCTGTCCGGCGGCCAGCGCCAGCGCGTGCTCATCGCCATGGCCCTGACCCGCGACCCGAAGCTGGTCGTCGCCGACGAGCCCACCACCGCCCTCGACGTGACCGTGCAGAAGCAGGTCATCGACCTGCTCAACGAGCTTCGCGAGAAGCTCGGCTTCGCGATGATCTTCGTCTCCCACGACCTCGCCCTCGTGGCCAAGGTGGCGCACTCCATCACCGTCATGTACGCTGGCCAGGTCGTCGAGCAGGGCTCCACCAAGGAGATCCTCACCGACCCCCGCCACGAGTACACCCGCGGCCTGCTCGGTGCCGTCACCTCCATCGAGGCCGGCGCCGGAAGGCTCCACCAGGTGCCCGGCACCGTGCCGTCCCCGGCGGACTTCCCGAAGGGTGACCGCTTCGCGCCGCGCTCCAGCCATCCGACGGTGGGCCTTAACACCCGCCCGATCTTCAAGCAGGTGCCCGGCACGTACCACTTCTACGCGGCCCTGCCCGACGACGCGGACGTCACGCCCGCCGTTGACGCCCCGACAGCCATCAGCAAGGAAGGAGGTGCCCGATGAGCAAGGATCCGAACGTGCCGATCATCGAGCTCAAGGACGTCGAGGTGGTCTTCACCACCCGAGCCGGCTCAATTCTGCATCCAAACAAGGTCAAGGCGGTCAACAAGGTGAATCTGCGCCTGATGCCGGGCAAGACCATCGGCATCGTTGGCGAGTCCGGCTGCGGCAAGTCCACTACGGCCAACGTGATGTGCGGCCTGCAGCAGGCCACCTCCGGCCAGGTGCTGTTCAAGGGCCAGGACGTGACCCACCGCACCGCCAAGGAGCGCATGGAGATCGGCCGCGTGGTGTCCGTGGTCTTCCAGGACCCGGCCACCGCGCTGAATGCCCGCATGAGCGTCATCGACCAGCTCATCGACCCGCTCGTCGTGCACAAGCTCGGCGACAAGGCGAGCCGAGACAAGCGCGCCCACGAATTGCTGCGGATGGTGGGATTGCCGGAGTCCGCTCTGTACGCATTGCCGGGCCAGCTCTCCGGCGGCCAGCGTCAGCGCGTCGCCATCGCCCGCGCCCTGTCGCTCAATCCGGATGCGATCATCGCCGACGAGCCGACCTCCGCGCTGGACGTGTCCGTGCGCGCGCAGATCCTCAACCTGTTGTCGGATCTCAAGAAGTCGCTGGGTTTGTCCTTGGTGTTCATCAGCCATGACATCCAGACCGTCCGCTATGTGTCCGACGAAATCGTGGTGATGAACCACGGAACCATTGTGGAGCGCGGAACGGCTCACGACGTGCTGAACAATCCGCAGGATTCGTACACCAAGCTGCTGCTGGGCGCCGCGCCCTCGCTGCTGCACCCGACCGCGGAGGAATGTCGGTAAGCCGACGATTCACTGTTTCGCCATTCCGCCGTTGGCCTCCTTCAACGGGGCCGACGGCAATGGCCGACCATTATCCGAATAACTTGATTTTGTAAAGGAACCACCATCATGGCAACACAATTCCGCGGGGTCATCCCCCCGGTCGTCACCCCGCTCACCGCCGACGGCGAAGTCGACAAGGTCAGCTTTGCGCGCTCGCTCAACCGCATGATCGACGCCGGCGTCGATGGCCTGTTCACGCTCGGCTCCTCCGGCGAGGTCGCGTTCAGCACCGACGCCCGCCGCCGCGAGATCATCCAGACCGTCATGGAGATTGTCGACGGCCGCGTGCCCGTGTTCGTCGGCTGCATCGACACCGAGACCAACCGCGTGATCGAGCACGCCAAGGAGGCGAAGGAGCTCGGCGCGTCCGCGATCGTGGCCACCTGCCCGTTCTACGCGCTCGGCGGCCTGCCGGAGATCGAGCGCCACTTCCGCCTCATCCACGAGGCCGTGCCCGAGCTGCCGCTGTTCGCCTACGACATCCCCGTGTGCGTGCACACCAAGCTGCCTGGCGGCCTGCTCGTCAAGCTTGGCCAGGAGGGCGTGCTCGCCGGCGTGAAGGACTCCTCCAACGACGACGTGGCCTTCCGCTTCCTCGTGGACGACAACGCCAAGGCCGGCCACCCGCTCACGCTGCTCACCGGCCAAGAGGTCGTGGTGGACGGCGCCTACATGGCCGGCGCCGACGGCTCCGTGCCGGGACTCGCCAACGTGGAGGCCACCGGCTACGTGCGCATGTGGAAGGCCGCCGAGGCCGGCGACTGGGCCACCGTCAAGAAGGAGCAGGACTGGCTGGCCGCGCTCATGCGCATCGTCACCGTGCCGCAGGGCGTCGCGGGCTTCGGCTCCGGCGTGGGCGCGTTCAAGACCGCCATGGCGCTGCTCGGCGTGTTCGACACCAACCAGATGCCCAACCCGGTCCTGCCGCTCAAGGGTGAGAACGTCAAGCGCATCGCCGCCGTGCTCGAGGAGTGCGGCATGACGCTCGCCCGTACGCCCGAGGAAGTTTCCGCCTCCACCGAGGCCTGACATCACGGCCTGACGTCAAGGTCTGAAAGGAAAACACCATGGCAGAAGTCATCATCGTCAAGAACCAGGAGGAGGCCGGAGAGCTGTACGGACGCTCGGTCGCGGACCTCATCAAGGCCAAGCCGAACGCGGTGCTGGGGCTCGCCACCGGCTCCAGCCCGCTGGCCGCCTACCAGGCGCTCGCCAAGATCGTCGAGGAGGAGTCGATTGACGTCTCCCAGGTGCAGGGCTTCGCGCTGGACGAGTACATCGGCCTGCCGCTGACCCACCCGGAGTCCTACCACGCGACCATCCACCGCACGGTCGTCGAGCCCTTGGGGCTCGACCCGGCCAAAGTCCACGTGCCCGGCGACGTGCTCAACGGCACCTCGCTCGAGGACGGCGAGAAGGTCGCGGGCGCCGGCGCCGCCTACGACGCGGCGATCGAGGCCGCGGGCGGCATCGACGTGCAGATCCTCGGCATCGGCACCGACGGCCATGTGGGCTTCAACGAGCCCGGCTCGTCGCTCGCCTCCGGCACGCGCGTCAAGACGCTCACCGAACGGACCCGCATCGACAACGCGCGCTTCTTCGACAACGACATCAACCAGGTGCCCACGCACTGCATCACGCAGGGCATCGGCACGATCATGAAGGCCCGCCATCTCGTGCTGCTCGCGTTCGGCGCGGGCAAGGCCGAGGCGGTCGCGGAGACCGTGGAGGGCGGCATCAGCTCGTTCTGCCCGGCCTCGGCGCTCCAGATGCACCCGCACGCCACGATCATCGTGGACGAGGAGGCCGCCAGCCGCCTGCGCAACAAGGACTACTACCGGTACTCGTTCGAGCACAAGCCGGCCTGGCAGGCGATCTGACCGCACGTGGTCCCGGCTCCCTTCGTTGGGACCGGGACCACGGCGTTACATCTGAAGGAAGGCAATATGACCGAAACTCGTGAACAGGTCGTCGCTCGCGTGACGGCGGCCGTGGACGGCGCGGCGGACGGCGCGTTCGGCTTCGACCGGCCGAACCCGGTCACCGACCCGGGCACGCTGGCGGTGGAGCACGTCTGGTGCGCCGGCCGCCGCGTGAGCTGAGCGGGCCGGGCCGGACGGTTTGACCGGACGGTCCGCCCGCTGGATTGCTTGCAACGATGCAGGATAGTTAAACAGGAAACGTAATACGAAAGGTACTCCCATGTCGCATATTCCCAATCAAATCCACCAGACATGGAACAGTGCGCTGCTTCCGGAACAGGGGGGAACGCTGCATGCGGCGTTCCACGTCGCCACGGACGGCATGCTGCTGGAAGCGCGAAACGCCGAACGCGTCGCGCTGGCGGTCACGGTTTCCCGCGGGTCGCTGGTCGTCGAAGCGCCCGAAGACCATATTGTGCTGGACGTCGAAGACACCTACGGCGTGCAGTTCGGCGGTGTCCACGACCTTCATATCACCTTCGGCGATTTTGGCACGCGAATCTATCTGGATGGCTATCAGGCCTTCGCCTGCGCGACCAACATTTGCCCGTCGAAGTATGCGCAGACCGGCGTCTTCCACTGCGCCAATGAAGCGCATATCGGCGTTGAGCGGCTGGAATGCTTCCCGGAGGCTTGGACTTCGGAGCGTATTCAGGGCAGCGTTCCCGTGCCGCAGCCGGATATTGAGTTTGCCGCGGCCTATTTGGCGGACAAGGATGTGAAGACGCTGCACGGCGTGACCGACGGCACGATCTATGCGCAGTTCCGCGTACGTGGCGTCGGACAGTTCGGCACGATTCTTGCGGCGCGCGATGACGATCGCCAGATCATGAACGTGGACATTGACGATGACGGCTTTGTGTACCGCGCTTTCGTCAAAGGACAGTGGTGTGAGTATCGCGCCCACGGCGATTGGAACGATGGCGGGTGGCATGATCTGGTCATCCGCGCATTCCGCGGTGCGGTGGACATCTATGTTGATGGCAACATGGAAACGCATCAGCCCGGTCAGGTGTTCTTCGGTGATCTCGAGGGGCTGAGCTACGTGTCGATCGGCGAGGACACGGCCGGTGTGCGGTTGTGCGGCGAAGTTCGCGGCGGCGGTCTGTTCCTGTATCCTCTGGGAGAAGGGCAGATTCGCAAAATCTCCGACGTGCCGCCCACCACCGATACCGCGTTGTTCGACAAAGGATATGAAGGATCCGCAAGCTACCGCATCCCGTCTTTGGTGACCACGCCCTCCGGTGTGACGATTGCCGGTGCCGACCAACGTGTGGTCATCTCCAACGATGCCCCCAATGAGATCCATTTCGTTGTCCGCCGCTCCTTGGATAGCGGACAGACGTGGCTGCCGCTGCAAACCGTCATCGCCTTTCCCGGTGATGGGCTGGATGGCGCGAGCGTCATCGACTCATGCATCGTCTGTGATCGTGAGACAGGCCGTGTGACGGTCATCATCGACCATTTTCCGGGCGGTCGAGGCTTCGCCAACGTTGAAAAGGGCTTGGGGCTGGATGCCCGGGGACGGCTCATCCTGCACGATGGCGAGGGGACGGAATATCTGCTCCAACCTGATGGTGCGGTAACGTCCTTGGACGGAGAAGCCACGTCATACCGTGTGGATGAGGATGGCAACGTCACACGCGATGGTGAGTCCGCGGGCAACATCTATCTCAAGGAGGGCGTCGACCCGCATGAAAGCCTGCTGACCGCGCGTACCAGCTATCTGGTGGAAGTGCATTCGGACGATGACGGCGAAACATGGTCCAAGCCCAGGCACATCAACCATATGGTCAAGGAAGGATGGATGGGGTTTCTGGGCACGTCGCCCGGCAACGGCATCCAGCTGAGCGCCGGCAAACATCGGGGGCGACTGCTCATCCCGTACTATTGCACCGGCACGAGCCCCAAGTTCAACGCAGGCGGCGCGCTGATCTCCGATGATGGTGGCCAGACGTGGCGCAGAGGCAAAGCCATCAACGAGGGACGCGTAGTCAACGGCAAGGTCGTGGACGAACGGGACGTGCGCGATGACGATGCCACCACGCACGAATCGGTGTTCGTGGAACGGGCCAACGGCGATGTGTTGTGCCTGTTCCGCAATCAACATCATCTGGGCAGGGTCGGCAAGGCCGTTAGCCATGATGGTGGTGATACATGGGAAACCGTTGAGTTCGATCCCGATCTGCCGGACATCTTCAGCCAGCCCAATGCGGTGACGGTCCCGTCCAAAGCCGGCGAGGAGCCCGGCTGCGCATCCGACCGGATCATTTTCGCCAATGCCAGCTTGATGCGTCCCTACCGTGGCTGCGGTGTGCTGCGGCTGAGTGAGGATGGCGGCCGCACGTGGGCGCGCAATCGGTGCTTCAATCCCTATCACTATGTCTACCAGTGCATGTCGGTGCTGCCGGATGGGGCCATTGGCCTGTCTTGGGAGCGGGAAACGGCCGGAGTGTACTTCACGCATCTGCCGCTGAGCTGGTTCGGAGTGAAGTCGGCTGCGGAGGAGTGATCCTCGGCTATACGTGACCGTGCGTACAAAGGCGTCTTCCTGGCAACTCTGGAAGACGCCTTTGTACGCAGCATGTATATTTTTTGTACATTCGATGTACAATTTTTTGTACATTCGATGTACAATAATTGCATGTCCGATTACATTGCCCGGCCTCTGGCTGAATCCATCCTGCATGCTCGACGCAAGGCCGTGATCCTGGAAGGGGCTCGCGCCGTAGGCAAGACGATGATGGCCCAGCGCCAACTCGTCGGCGTCGGCTTTTCGTATGAAACCCTTGCGGATGCCAACGCATACGAACTGGCGAAAACCGATCTGCATGGATGGCTGGAGTCCTTGAACCTACCGGTGATCATCGATGAGGCGCAGCGCATCCGCGATCTGCCGCTCGCCGTGAAGGAAATCGTCGATGCGCTGCCCGCCGGCCATACGCAGTTCATCCTCACCGGCAGCGCGCTCATCAACCGAGGTGGATTGGACGGCCAGGATCCTCTGGCCCGTCGAGCGCAGCGTTTCACCATGAGCCCCCTGACTCAACGTGAGATGCACGGCGTTGACACCAGCCTGGTGGACGATTTATGGGATGGAGAGCCGGACGTCTCCTTCGACGAGCCGATCGCCCGTCAGAAGCTTTACGATCTCATGGCCGCCGGAGGCTTCCCCGAATACTCGTCGCAATATGCCGAATATGCGGATTGGGAACGGGAAAGACTCGTGGCGGATGACATCCGTGCCGTGCTCGGCGACACCATTCTGCCCGATGAGAAACTTGACGCGGCCATCGCCGAAAATATCCTCACGAGGCTTCTGTGCATGCCCGGAGGCATTCTGAATGCCAGTGCTTTGGGTGAGCAGCTTGCCCTCGACCGGCGTACCGTAGACCGTTATGTGGGCATCTTCATGCGGCGGTTTCTGGTGGGCGCGTTGCCGAATCTGCGTACCGCGCCTAACCGTCAGACCTTCGCCCGTGCCAAAATCCATCCGGTGGATACGTCGCTGAGCGTACAAACCATGCTTTCCAAGGGCCGCGATCCCATGGTCAACCCGGTGGATTACGGCAATCTCCTCGAGTCGTTCGTCGTCAACCAGATTCTGCCATCTGTGCAGTGGTCCCGCATTCATCCCGATTGCTTCTATTGGCGCGAATCAGGCTCCGGTCCCAAGGAGGTCGATCTCGTCATGGTAAGCCGGGATCGCATTGTCGGCGTCGAGGTCAAGTCCTCCTCCCGGGTAACCCGTGAGGATTTCAAAGGGCTGGCGGCGTTGGCCAACGACCGGCGGTTTTACCGGGGCTACCTTGTGTATACGGGTGGCCGCGTGATGAAATGGCCGGGTAATCTTTGGGCATTGCCTGTGGTGGCGTTATGGAATCCCGACGCATTTATAGCTGCGGCGGAGTGATGCGGGGCTGACGGCCTTCCGCCCACTCCGCATCACGATTACCCAACTTCACTCGGTACCTCCCTGAATGCGTTGCTTTAGGATGGACTCGATCGGCTCGTAGTGGTCGATGACGGCTTTCCGGTATTCCTCGACATTACCGGCGAGGGCCGCGTTCAACATGCGCTTGTGGGCCTCTGCGGTACGGTCGAGCTCGCTGGACACCGGCAGACCCAGTTGGGGAAGAACCGCCATGTGCACGAGCCACAGGGAACGGACCATCTGCTTGACGATCGTGTTGTCCAGAGAATCGAGAATCCCCATATGGAAGTCAATGTCCAATGCGAGGAAGGTCTTGCCTTCCTTGGCGGTATTGGTCATGGACTCGGCAAGCTCCATGAGACGCGGTTGTTCGCTGCCGGCAAGCGATACGACCACTTCGCCGGCGCATCCCAAGTCCAGAAACCTGCGCAGCTCTACGACATCCTGCAGGTCTGTGAAATTCTTGCCGACGGACACCATGGATCGGAATGCGAGCGTTTCCACCATCGGATCCAAGGACAAAGAGCCCACGAAGGTGCCCTTGCCGTGTTCCACTTTGACGATGTTGAGCGCTTCGAGCTTGCGCACGGCCTCGCGCACGGAGGAGCGGGAGGCTCCGATCGTGTCGCACAGCTGTGGTTCAGTGGGCATCACGTCGCCGGATTGCAGGCGCTCGCGCAGGATGTAGGACTTGATCGCGTCCATCGTCTCGTCACAGCGACTGCGAGCGGAGACTGCGGGCGTGACCTTCAACGACAGTCGGGCCAGCAAAGCCAGTTCCCGTTGGCTGTACTCTCCCTGAGGGGTGAATGATTCCGCGTTTGGTGCTTCCGTTGAAGCTGGCGGTTCAAGTACGGCCGAGTCGGATAGGTTGCTCATGATGTGCTCCTTGTCTTGTTCGTCCTCAAGTTGGTGACGCCGTTGTCGTGATCAATGATTGTGCAGTTCTCAAACGGCTTTTCTGTCTACAATAGTGCGAAACGAAAAGGCTTGTCTGGGTTTGGGTCGTTTTTTACCATAGCGCTGACTTTACCGGTATTGAGCATGGTCGAATGGTCCGGTTGGCCGTGACGCGTATGGCATGCTCCGAGGTTCCTTGACTTGTTGTTGCGATAACTCCGCATTGAGTCATCAGGCATCTGACAACTTCCATCGTATCATACGCATGGTGGCGGCATGCGGGCCGTTCGGTGGTCTTTTCCCATGCAGAGTTTCGCATGGCTGTGGGCTATCTGCGGAGTGTGCAGCAGATTCGGGAAGTCGTGGATAGGTGTCCGCAAAGGCGAAAAAGTTCTGCACACTATGGAGATGGCACGGCCGGTTGTGCGCCGCGGCCGTCGTAAGGAGACGACGTCGTGCGAATTCGCGGGGAGATTCCTAGTGTCGCACTTCACGATCTGTATTTTTTGTACATGCGATGTACAAAAAATGCGCAAGCGAATGTATCACGCGGCCGCTGGTTCAGGCATTCCATATACCCCGACGATCACGTTTCTATGGCGGCTCTGGTGTGTACCGGCCGCCACGTCGTGGAATGGCCGGAATTCCGGGCGTTTCACGACTGACATTCCTCACGTTGCCACGTTTTTCCATTTTGCGGATGCATGCGGGTTCATGTGGGTGCATATGGAGGCGTGCGGGCACTTATTGGCGCTTGCGGGCGGTCGCGGCTTTCACCGCGGAGCCCACCGCGGACGCCACCGCGGAAACGGCCATGCCGGCGAGCAGCGCGAGGGTGGCGAAGACGCCCGGCCGGCGCAGCTGGTCGCGCAGGGTGGGACCGTCCACCACCAGGTGGTCGCCGATGAAGACGCGCGCCTCATTGTGGCCGTAGCGCTCCACGAGGTCGCCGTAGGTGAGCATGCGCGTGGCGTAGGCGGACGGGTCGGATTCGCGGAATTCGAACAGGCGGATGCCGCGCAGGCGCGACTTGGGGCCGTACGAGGCGAAGCCGCAGGTGGGGGCGTAGCCGAGGTCGAGCCCGTCCACGTGACCCACGAACGCGTTCTTGTGGTCGTGGCCGCAGTAGAGCGCGAAGTAGCCACCCGCGTCGCGCAATGCCGCCACCTCGCCGCAGTTCACGTCCGCGCATCCGATCGATTCGCCGAGGATCGAACCCGGCCGGCACACCGAGCGGTCCAGCACGTAGCAGCGACCGGCGAACGTGCGCGCGCCCTCGACGGCGTTGGGCGTGAGGGGCGGCACCTCCTTGAGGCACTGGTAGAACTCCTGCGGCGGGATGTGCTGGAACGCGATCGCGGGCACGGGCCACCCGTCGCCGTTGCGTTCGGCCAGAGAGCGCTGCACGCCGCCGAGCCACGCCAGGGCCTGCGGGGTGGGCGTGCCATAGCCGTCCGAGTCGGCCAGATCGAGCCCGCGCGGGTCGCGCGCGTATTCGGCGGGCGCGAGGTGCGACGACGGCTCGCCGAATACGGTGTCGTCGGGGGAGAGTCGCTCGGTGGCGTAGTCGCCTGAATTGACCATCACGACGCTCATGGCCACGCGGCCCGACCCGTCGGACGCCTCGACGGGCAGCGCGAACGTGCCGGGCTCGCAGACGAGCGGGTTGTCACCGTCCGCGCCGTGCTCCCCGGGGTCGCGCGGGTTGAGGCAGCCGGGGAACTCGCGGTAGATGCCGTCTTGTTCGCCGGCGAGGATGCCGCACTGGAAGTCGTGGTTGCCGTAGGTGGCGGCGAACGGGACGCCCGCGCGCACGACCGGCCCGAGGAATCCGGCGAAGCACCGGCGCACCTTGGCGCGCGCGTCGTCGAGCAGCGCGTCCACGGTGTCGTCCGGCACCTCGGACTCGGGCGGATCGGGCAGCCGCGCCCCGTCGAATGTGCGGCGCCACCACGCCTCGAACCGCGTCACCTCGCGCACGTGGTCGCCGGGCCGCTCCCCGCGCCGGCGCAGGAACGTGCGCATCCACGCCGGATCGTACCCGCGGATCTGATCGCCGGTGAACACCACCAGATCGGGTTTGGCCTCGCGGATCGCCGCCTCGATGAGCGCCACGGTGTCCGGATCCACGTCCGGCCCGTCCTGCACGTCCGCCATCTGCAGCACCCGGAAGGTGCCGTCCCCATGTCCGTCTCCACGGAAGCGCAAAGTCGTCATACGGCCCACTCTAACCCATCCACAATCCAACCGCCCGGTACGGCAATTGGGATCTGTGACGCCGGCACGCCGCCGCGTAACCGCTATGTGGCATGGGCGCGGCGTTGGGATGCTGGAACGGTACGATGGAAGTTCGTTACGGATATGTAACGCAGTGATAGAGGAGCGCGTCGACTGCCCGGCATTCCCGCCGGCCGAAGGGGCGCGCCGATTCCAAGCAAAGGAGGAGTAATGGGTCAGGATCAATCGTCCGTGTTTGATCTCGCGGCCGTGGCCGCGGCGTCCAATGGGGGGAACAACGACCCGCTGCTGCCTCCGGCACGATTCATCGGCGATCCGCAGAAGCCCAGCCGTATGCCGTACAACAAGTACGCCTCATACAGCGAGCAGATCCCGTTTGATTACCCGGAGCGCACGTGGCCGGGTAAGCGACTGCAGCGCGCACCGCGCTGGTGCTCCGTCGATCTTCGCGACGGCAACCAGGCCCTCGTCAACCCGATGGATTCCGAGCGCAAGCTGCGCTTCTGGAACCTGCTCGTCTCCATGGGATTCAAGGAGATCGAGGTGGGCTTCCCGTCCGCATCCGAGACTGATTTCGACTTCATCCGCATGCTCATCGAGCGCGAGCTCATCCCGGACGATGTGACTATCGTGGTGCTCACCCAGTGCCGCGAGCACCTCATCCGCCGCACCTACGAGGCGCTGAAGGGTGCCAAGCGCGCCATCGTGCACTTCTACAACTCCGTCTCTGTGCTGCAGCGCGAAGTGGTGTTCAAGAAGAACAAGGAAGAGATCAAGAAGCTCGCCACCGATGCCGCCGAACTATGCAAGGACCTCGAATCCGAGGCCAAGGGCATCGACCTGTACTACGAGTACTCGCCGGAATCCTTCACCGGAACCGAGCCGGAGTACGCCGTTGAGGTGTGCAACGCCGTGATCGGCGTCATCAAGCCGACTCCCGAGCATCCGATGATCATCAATCTGCCCGCCACCGTGGAAATGACCACGCCGAACGTGTTCGCCGACGAAGTGGAGTACGTCTCCACCCACCTCGACGACCGCGATTCCGTGGTGCTCTCCCTCCACCCGCACAACGACGAAGGCATGGGCGTGGCCGCCACCGAGCTGGCCGTGCTGGCCGGCGCCGACCGCGTGGAAGGCTGCCTGCTGGGCAACGGTGAGCGCACCGGCAACGTTGACCTGGTCACGCTGGGCCTCAACTGGCTCACCCAGGGCATCGACCCGCAGCTCGACCTGTCCAACGTACCTGAGATCCGCAAGACGGTTGAGTACTGCAACCAGATCAAGATCTCCGAGCGCCATCCGTACGCCGGCAACTTCGTGTTCACCGCGTTCTCTGGCTCGCATCAGGACGCCATCAAGAAGGGTCTCGAGGCCCGTCAGGTGGCCGCCGAGCGCGCTGGCGCCGATCTCGACAGCTTCGTCTGGCTCGTGCCCTACCTGCCGATCGACCCGAAGGATATCGGTCGCACGTACGAGGCCATCATCCGCGTCAACTCGCAGTCCGGCAAGGGCGGCATGGCATACCTGCTCAAGACCAACCACAACCTTGACCTGCCGAAGCGTCTGCAGATCGAATTCGACAAGATCGTCCAGAACTTCGCCGACACCACCAAGAAGGAAGTCAAGGACGAGGACATCTGGCGCTTGTTCAAGGATGAGTACCTGCCGGTCGAACAGTCCGGCATGACCGCCGCCGGCGTGGTTGTGGGCGATACCCACGACGCTTCGCTTGCGCCTTGGGGCCGCCTGAAGCTGCTCAAGGTGTCCGTCAGCTCCGGTGAGGACGGTTCCGACACCGTGCTCAAGGCTCGCCTGCTCGACCGCGGCGTGAACGTTGGGGGCGAGCAGCCCGTGGAGCGCGAGGTGTCCGGCATCGGCAACGGTCCGATCGCCGCCTTCCTCAACGCCATCTCCAACTTCGGTGTGGACGCTTCGATTATGGACTATGTGGAGCACACCATGTCCGTGGGTACCGACGCCATGGCCGCCTCCTATGTGGAATGCCAGGTCGGTGAGGCTGACGACGCGCAGATCGTGTGGGGCGTGGGCATTGACTCGTCCATTACCACCAGCGCGCTGAAGGCGATTATCTCCGCCATCAACCGTTCCCAGCGCAACCGCTGAGGCCGCTGAGTCGCACATATAGTATTGGCTCCCCTCTCTGAGGGGAGCCAATACTATTGGGTCTCTCCCTCAGTCAGCTTCGCTGACGGCTCCCTCATCAGAGGGAGCCGTTGCTGCCATCAGAGGGAGCTGTGCTGCGGCTCTTACTGCTGCTGGGATTGCGGCTGCTGCGGGTCGGGCTTGGGCTTCTGCTCGCCGTCGGGAGTGGTGGTCGTGTCGCCGGTGTTGCCGTCCCCGCCACTGCTGGTACCCGGATAATTCGGGCATTCGGTGGAATAGCTCGGGTTGGCAAGGCACTGCTGGGCGAATTCCTGCTTCTGCTGGACCTCGGCATCAGCCTGCTTCTTGGCCTCTTCCTCGGCCTTCCGCTTGGCTTCTTCCTCGGCCTGCTTCTTGGCCTCTTCGTCATCGGTGGTGGAAGAAGAGGATCTCTGGCCGCCGCCCAAGCCCCACGTGCCGTCGGAGCCACCAATCTTGCCGCTGTCCTTAGGCGTGGTGAACTGCTCAACGGCGGTGCCCTGCAGCGCCTGAGTCATGTATTCCTCGAATAGGTGCGCCGGGTAGCCGGTGGAGGTGACGCCGTAGCCGCCGAATGCCGGCACAACCTGCGGGTTGCCGTCCGCATCCGGATTCCAAATGGCCCATACGTTCAACAGGCTGGGCGTGTAACCCACGAACGATGCCGCCAGCTCATCGTTGGCGGTACCGGACTTGCCGGCCACTTGGCGGCCGCCCAGCGCGCTGGACACGCCAGCGGCGGTGCCGTAGGTGGTGGTGCCCTGCATGGCCTTCTGCACCAGCGCGCAATCGTTGGCGTCGAACACCTGCTTGTTCTCGTTGGGTGCGTTGTAGAGGTCCTTGTTGTCGGAGCTCAGCACCTTGTTCACCATGTGCAGGGTGTTCTTCACGCCATTGTTGGCGATGGTCGAATGCCCCTGCGCCAGATCCCACACGGTCAGCGCGTTGATGCCCAGCACGTTGTACATGGAGCTGGTGTCGATCTCTCCCTCGATGCCCGCTTCATGCGCGATTTTCGCCGTGCGCTGCGGCGTAAGGTGTTCGTTGACGTTCATGAACACCGTGTTCACCGAGTTGGCGGTGGCCTGGTACAGGTTGATGTTGCCCCAGTTGATGTTCAGCGCGTTGTTCACCTCGGCGGTGATGCCGGAGAAATGCTGATGCGAGTTGCCGTTGAACATCGTGTCGAAATTCACGCCGGACTGCGCGGCGCCCAGCAGCGCGAACGGCTTCATCGTGGAACCCGGCTCAAACATGGCCTGATCGGCGTTGTTGAGCTGTTGCGAGAGGTAATCCGAGCCGGCGTAGACCGAGACCACGGCGCCGGTCTTCTGTTCCACGGCGATGCCGCCCACCTGAATGCTCTCCGGCATGCCGTCCGCGCGCGTGTCTCCCACGGACTGCATCGCATCCTGCTTGGCCTTGTCAATGGTGGTAACGATCTTATATCCGCCGGTGTCAAGATCTTCCTTGGTGAACGTCTTGGAAGCCACCAGCTCACGCCGCACCATATCCAGCAGGTATCCGTTGGGGCCGGCGTATTCGTTCTGCTGCGTCACGTCGGCGGTCTGCGGGAATTCGGCGGACTTGTGATCCTTGGCGGTGATGTAGCCGTCTTCCTGCATGATGTTCAGCACGCGCTTGAATCGGGCCTTGGCCATATCAGGATTGTCGGCCGGATCCCACGTGGAGGGGGAGGGGATGATGCCGGCGATCATCGCGGCTTCGGACAGCGTCAGATCCTTGGCGTCCTTGTTGAAATACGACTTGGCGGCGGCCTGGATGCCGTAGGAATTGCGGCCTAGGTAAATCGTATTCATGTAGTTGCACAGCACTTCATCCTTGGATTCGGTCTGCGCGATTTTAATGGCCATGATGGCCTCGCGGGCCTTGCCCACGTAGGAGGTGGTTTCGCCCATGTAGTAGCGTTCGGCATACTGCTGGGTGATGGTCGAGCCGCCCTGACGGGTGCCCTTGGTCACGTTGTTGATGAACGCGCGGGCGATGCCCTTGAGATCCAGGCCTTTATCCGTATAGAATGTGCGGTTCTCGGAGGCCACGATGGCGTTGCCCACATAGTCCGGCAGCCCCTCGCAAGAGATGATCTCGCGGTTCTGCTCGGCGTATGAGCCAATCGGCGTGGTGCCGTCGGCGTAATAGACGGTGGTCTTCTCCGCCAAGGCGAACTTCTCGGGCTGGGGCACCTCGGTGGTGGCATACAGGTATGCGAACACGCCGATACCGATTGCCAAGCCAAGTCCGATAAGGCCAAAGAATATGCCCAATACCCACTTGAGCACACGGTGGCCGCCATTCCTTTTATGGCTGGATGCGCGATGGGTATTGGCCGACTTGCGGCTCGTGTTGTTCTTGCCGCGAGGGCCGCGGGGAGAGCTTGCTTTCGTGGTGCCTGCAGCCTCGCTCTGCGTGGCGCGAGGCTTACGGAGCGCGGGGCCGCGGTCTGACGAATGTGCGCGACGTTTATATGAAGCCATGATTCCACCGTAACTGCTGGCCTTGAACAAACGTTTGACGTGAGCGCTCTCAGGGCGAACACCAAGCGCGATTTTCCCGGAACTCTTACAATTGGGCACTATTCTGCGGCTTGCATGGATATTGGCTGAAAGCCGTGGGCGCAGCGCCGGCCGGCACGCGGCAATGCCTAATAAAAAGGGCTTCCCGTCGCTCGTCCACCCATTTTCTTAAGCTTGTCACAGCCTCCGCGTGGCGGTATGTCACCCAACTCCCCCAGGGCAGGAATGCAGCAAGGGTAAGTGGCCTCTGCCGGGTACGTGGAGGTTTTTCTTTTGTGCGGATTTGGCCCTGAGCGCGCGGCGATGCGATGCACTGTCCGGGGCGCGGCCGTACAGTCGTGAATATGAATGACGCACAGAATCCTGTAATTCGTGATCCGCATGCGCCGGCCAGTATGGTGGGAGGCGCCTCTGATGCGCGCTCCGCCGCCGATAATGCAAGTGACCCGTTCGCCGCGCTGGGATCGGGCTCCGCTGCGGCAGGCACGTCCCCAAACGTCATCGATCCGCTGGCTGGGTTCGGCTCGCCGGCTCGCGAACCGTCACTTGGGCTTGATGATCTCGATCCGCTTGATTCCGGCGAGGTCGACCGTGGACTGGCCAAGCTCGACCCGTTGGCTGTGCGCCCGCGTATTTCCAGTCGCGTGCTGTGCGCCGTGTTCGGCCTGCTGCTGATCGCGGCGGGATTCGGCATCTGGTGGGTGTGCGTGTTCACCGAAGACGGCCAGTCGTATGACGAACTGGTGTGGAAGAACCTCTCGACCAATGTGCCCGGCGCGGTCGGCGGCCTGATGCCGCTCGTCGCCCAATCATGGCTGGTCATCGCCATCAGTTGTCTGCTTGCGGTGATTGGTGTGGCTTCGGCATTGGTGCGTCGTCGTTGGTGGCTCGTCGGGCAGATCGTCGTGTTCGCCGTGGTGTGCCTGGCCGTCACTCGAATCAAGGGTGTGCTGCCGCGTCCGTTCATCATCAATACTGATTCTCCCGCAGCCAATTCCGCGCCTTCCGGGCACACGATGCTGGCCGCCGCCTGTGCGGTGATTCTGCTGCTCGCCGTGCCTCGTGCGGCACGTGCGCTGGCGGGCATTATCGGCGTGATTTGGTCTTGGACCGTCGGCGTATCCGTGATATACGGCCAATGGCACCGCCCCTCGGACGTGGCGATGTCAATACTGCTGGTGGCCGGTCTGGCGCTGATCGTGTTGGTCTTCACCCGGACGTCCGGCATGGACGAGCCGGGCAGCCGCGTCTCTTCCGTAAGCGTGCAGATCGTTGGCAGCGTGCTGATCACCGGCGGCCTCCTACTGCTGGCATACAGCGCATACGTGATCTGGCAGGTGGTTCCGGGCCTGAATATCAGTGCGAGCTGGGCGGTTTCGGGTTCGATCGTCAGCGCCATCGTGGGCGTTGCCGGCGTTGCCGCGCTCACCTTCGGCCTGCTGCTGGCTTTGCGGCACATCACTGCCGCACCGCTGAGTCGATTGGGCCTCATTGGCGCGCCTCCAGCGCCTCCAAAACGGTGATTTATGGCGCGTTGTGGCCGTAAATTTGGCAGTTGACCATGAGTCGTGAGTATTATGACGCCAGAAACACCGCGCGTTTCACACAATGAATAAGGAGTAGGGCATGGCTACCAAGCTCGTGATTGTGGAGTCCCCGACCAAGGCCCACAAAATCGGTGACTATCTGGGCAAGGGATACACCGTCATGGCATCGGTCGGCCATATTCGCGACCTTGCGCAACCCAGCCAGGTGCCCGCGGCCGATAAACCCAAGTTCGGCAAGTTCGGCGTGGACGTCAACGATGGGTTCAAGCCCTACTACATCGTGGACGGCGATAAGAAGCGCACGGTAAGCGAGCTGAAATCCGCCCTGAAGGGCGCCGACGAGCTCTATCTGGCGACTGATGAGGATCGCGAGGGCGAGGCCATCGCATGGCATCTGGTGCAGACGCTCAAGCCCAAGGTGCCGGTCAAGCGCATGGTGTTCCACGAGATCACCAAGGACGCCATCAACGCCTCGCTGAGCAAAACGCGCGATGTCGACAGCCATATGGTCGACGCTCAGGAGACCCGCCGTATTCTCGACCGACTCTACGGCTACGAGCTGTCCCCAGTGCTGTGGCGCAAGGTGGGGCCGGGCCTGTCCGCCGGCCGCGTGCAGTCCGTGGCCACCCGACTGATTGTGGAGCGCGAGCGCGAGCGTATGGCGTTCAAGCGTGCGCCTTACTGGGATGTCGTCGCCACGCTGGCCGCGCCTGACGCTTTGGGCGAGCGCGCCGAGTTCGCGGCCCGCATGATCTCGTTGGGCGGCAAGCGACTCGCCGGATCCAAGGACTTCGGCTCGGATGGCCAGCTGACTCCCGATGGTTTTGCGGGTAGCGTTCACCAGCTTGATGAGGCTTCAGCCACCGCCGTGGCCGAAGCGCTGAAGAATGCCGACTTCACCGTGATGTCGATGGAGACCAAGCCGTACCGCCGCCGCCCGCAGCCGCCGTTCACCACCTCCACCCTGCAGCAGACCGCGGGAAATCGCCTCGGGATGGGGTCTCGCGCAGTGATGCGTGCAGCACAGAGCTTATACGAGAACGGCTACATCACATACATGCGAACCGATTCGGTGACGCTTTCGCAGGAGGCCATCACCGCCGCCCGCAACGCCGTCTCCTACCATTTCGGCGACAAGTTCCTCTCCGCCGAGCCCAAGCAGTACGCCACCAAAACCGCTGGCGCGCAGGAAGCCCACGAGTGTATTCGCCCGGCGGGATCCCGATTCCATGACCCCGATGAGCTGGCCTCCAAGCTGCCCATTGACCAACTGCGCCTGTACACGCTGATCTGGCAGCGCACGCTGGCATGCCAAATGGCCGACGCCACCGGATCGACCGCCACCGTGCGCCTGTCTGCGCCGGCTGGCCCCGCCGATGGTGAGGCTGTATTCCAGGCATCCGGCACAGTCATCGAATTTCCTGGCTTTATGAAGGCCACCGGCGAGGGCCGCAAGCCCAAACCCGCCGCAGCCGACGCGGCGGCCGCCGATAAGTCGGGTGCCAAGGCGACCAAGTCCGATGCCTCCGAATCCAATGCTTCCCTACCGCCGATGGAGGTGGGCCAGCGGGTCGAGGCTTCCGACATCGAGCCGGATGGCCACGAAACCCAGCCTCCGGCTCGATACACCGAAGCCACGCTGGTCAAGACGTTGGAAGCCAAGGAGATCGGCCGCCCGTCCACCTATGCCAGCATCATCTCCACGATTATGGATCGCGGCTATGTGTATGAGCGTGGCCGTGCGCTGATCCCCAGCTGGCTGGCATTCTCCGTGACCAAGCTGCTGGAAACGAACTTCCCCAAGCTGGTCGATTACACGTTCACCGCTGAGATGGAAAACGGCCTCGATCGCATTGCTCACGGCGAGGAGACTGGCCGGGATTGGCTGACCCACTTCTACTTTGGCTCCGGCGAGGGCGCGGCCCGCAATGCCGACGAAGCGCATGAAGGCCTGCAGCAGCAGGTGGCACAGCTTGGCGAGATCGACGCCCGAGCCATCAACACCATTGACATCGGCGACGGCCTGCATGTGCGCGTTGGCCGGTACGGCCCGTATCTGGAAGATATGGAGCATCTGGATGCCGAAGGCAACCCGAAGCGTGCCTCCCTGCCGGACACCATCGCGCCGGACGAGCTGACCGTCGAAGTGGCTCATGATCTGACCGACAACCATTCCGGTGGCCCGCGCGAGCTGGGCAAGGACCCGGTTTCCGGCGGCACCGTGGAAGTGCGCAACGGTCGGTTCGGGCCGTATGTGGCGTTGGTGCCGCCTGAGGGTGCCGCCGATTCCGCCGCCGCTGCGCCGGCCGGCAAGAAGAGCTCCAAGAAGGCCGCGGCCGCTGCGTCGCGTCCGAGGATGGCCTCGCTGTTCAAGACCATGAGCCCCGAATCGCTCTCGTTGGAAGATGCGTTGAAGCTGCTGAGCCTGCCGCGCGAGGTGGGCAAGTACGAGGAAACCAACGCCGAGACCGGTGAGGTTTCCGAATGCACGGTGGCCGCCAACAACGGTCGCTATGGTCCGTATCTGACCAAGACGAGCGCCGACGGCAGGTCGGATACCCGTTCGTTGGGCTCCGAAGATGAGATCTTCACCGTGGACATTGACAAGGCCAAGGAGCTGTTCGCCCAGCCCAAGTACGGGCGTGGTCGCGGACGTGGCGCCGCCAAGCCGCCGCTGCGTGATTTGGGCAACGACCCGAACACCGGCAAGCATGTGACCATCAAGGATGGCCGCTTTGGCGCTTACATCACCGATGGCGAGACCAACCGCACGGTGCCGCGCCAATACACGCCGGAGTCGATTGCGCCGGAGGATGCGTTCCGTCTGCTTGCCGAAAAGCGCGCGGCTGGGCCCTCCACCCGTGGCCGCCGCGGCCGTGAGCGTGCCGGTGCCGCGAAGTCGGGAGCCAGGGGAGCCAAGAAGGGCGCTGCTTCGGCTGCGACCAATGCCGCCGAGGCCAAGCGCGCCGGACGCCGTGCCGAGGTGAAGAAGCTGGCGAACAAGGGCTGGTCCAACCAGCGCATCGCCGAAAAGCTCAGCTCCACCGCCGCCACCGTGAAGAAGGATGTCGACTGGCTGACCGCCAACGAGGGCTACGAACGCCCCGCCGTGATCCCCAAGCGTGGTTGAGTGGAATTATTGCTCTACTTGCGTTTCAAGGGGCTGATTTCTCGTTTTGAGAATATCTACTTCCGTTTCAAGGGGCTGGTCATCTGCTGAACCTCGAGTATGAACGGCTCCGCGCCAACGTCATTCCGCCGTTTTGGAACGTTGTCTACTTGGACAACAGCCCCTTGAAACGGAAGTAGACCTCCGGGAAAGGCCTAATCAGCCCCTTGAAACAGGAATAGACGTTCTTTAAAGCAAAAATCAGCCACTCCGAACGGAGAAGGGCCCGTGAATCGGGGCGGTGGCCGCAACTCTGCGCCTAACGCTAAGGTCGATAGCATGAGCGGTCTGTTTGTTTCATTTGAAGGCGTCGATGGCGTGGGCAAGACCACGCAGGTCGAGCGGCTGCGTGCGTATCTTGAGGCTCAAGGGCGCACGGTAGTCGTCACCCGCGAGCCGGGAGGCACTGCGTTAGGCAAGGCCGTTCGCCAGTTGCTGTTGTACGGCGTGAACGAGGGGGCCGCCGACATCGCGCCACGCGCCGAGGCGCTGCTGTTCGCCGCAGACCGCGCGCAGCACGTCGCCGAAACCATTCGTCCGGCGCTGGAACGCGGCGAAGTGGTCATTACCGACCGCTATCTCGATTCGTCCCTGGCCTATCAGGCCGGTGGTCGCGAACTTACGTCAGAAGAGATTCGATCCTTAAGCATGTGGGCCACCAACAACTTGCTGCCGGACCGCACGTATCTGCTGGACATGGATCCGGCGCTCTCCCACAACCGTCTTGAACATGCCGAAGACCGTATGGAATCGGCCGGCGATGACTTCCAGTCCCGCACCCGCCAGGCGTTCCTTGATTTGGCCGCGGTCGAACCGAATCGTTTCCGCGTCATCGATGCCAGCCAGTCCATCGAGCAGGTGTGGGCCGCCATCGAAGCGGATATCAAGGAGCTGGCATGAGCGTATGGGATTCGTTGGTAGGCCAGCAGCCGGTAATCGACATGCTCAGCCGCATCGCGCAGGGAGACCCGAGCCAGATCGCCCAGTCGTGGCTGATTTGCGGCCCTCCCGGCTCCGGGCGTTCCAACATGGCCCGTGCGTTCGCGGCGGCGCTGGAAAGCCCCGACCATGGCATGAGCGATGAGCCCACGCGCGTCACGCAGCAGGTACTCGCCGGCACCCACCCGGATGTCACAGTGCTGGCCACCAACAAAGTGACCATCGGCATCGACCAGGTGCGCGAGATCATCACCACCTCCGAGCAAATGCCAGCCACAGCACCATGGCGCATCATCGTCATTGAGGATGTGGACCGCATGCTGGAGCGCACCACCAACGTGCTGCTGAAGGAGATCGAAGAGCCGGCCGAACACTGCATCTGGCTGCTATGCGCGCCGAGCGCCCAGGACGTGCTGCCCACCATCCGCTCGCGCACGCGCATTGTGAATCTCGCCGTGCCCTCCGCCTCGGCAGTGGCCGGATTCCTGACTGCCACCACGGGCGTCGAGCCGAAAGTCGCCCAGCGGGCGGCCCGTCTGGCCGAGGGACACATCGGCATCGCCAAGTTGTACGCCACTGACGAGCAGGTGATGACGGATCGCGACGAATTGGTGGTGGGCGTACTGAACCTCGCTCGCGCCTCGGACGCGGTGCTGCTGGCCGGCAACCTCATCGACAATGCCAAGGCCCAGGCCGAGGTGGACGCAAGCCGCACCGCGGCCGATCAAGAGGCGGAATTTCGCCGTATCAACGGTCTTGAGCCGGGGGAGCGGATTCCGCCGAAACTGCGCGGCGCGTTCAATCAGATCGCCAAGAAGGACGATCTCAAGCGGCTGACCACACGACGCACGCGCGATGTGCTGGACCGCGCACTCAACTCCATCGCCTCCATTTACCGTGATGTGGCGGTCCTGCAGAACAATGCGGAGGATTCGGTCGGGCTTATCAACCTGGAGAATCGGTCGGCCATCACCGAGCTGTCCGTGCGGCTGAACCGCGCCGGCGCGGTGGCCCGACTGGACGAAGTGGCTCACGCCCGCAAGCGACTTGCCGGTAATGGCAACCCGCTGCTGGTGTTTGAATCGCTCTTTTGCGCGCTGATTCCGTGAGATTGCGCCCTTGGCGCTAGCGCAGGTGAGGTGCCGACGCAGTATGAGATGGCGCTTGCGATGCGCCCTGATGTTTGTGCGCTTGGCGGTGTAATGCAGCGCAGTGTGATTCCGGCGCAATGCAAGGCGGCCGTAATGAGGGCCGCCCAATTTATTCGGCGTCTTGCGATCCTGGAGTGATAAGCCGCGAAGGCAGATTGACATGCACCGGTGTATTGGATTGATCGGCGAGCAGCCGCAGTATCTCGTCGGCGATCTGCTGCAGCGCTGGCTGAATCGGAGCGGGGTCGGACGTGAACGTGGTGTGCTGCAACCCTCCGATTTGCACGGCGGGAATCTCCTGCGCATACTGTGCCAGCACATCGCCCAAATCCACGCCAGGCAGCGGCACGACAATCAGCCCATCCACATGGCGCGCGGCCATCAGCACAATGCGTTCCCTCTGCACTTCCGGCGTTCGTCCGACACTCAGCGCCAGCTGCCGGCCGCTCTGGTTGACCAACGGCTCAAGCGTGTCGATAAGCCGTGCGCTGAACGGATCCTGAACGCTCGGCACAATCAGGCCGATGGTTCTCGTCACGGTGGAACGCAGCGCGCTGGCCGCAAAATTCACCGAATAGTTGAGGCTGTGGGCCGCGGCTCGCACGCGGCGGGCGATGTCGTCGTCCTTGGTGCGTTTGCCGGAAAGCACACGGGACACCGTGGCCGTAGAAACATTCGCGATGGCGGCAACATTGACGATTGAGGCGGATGGTGATTCCGCTGGCTCGTTCGTGGTCATGTGTGCCTCCTCTCCCAGAAAGCATGCCGGCTCGGTGAAATTACCGGCAATCACTATAGAACAAAAGACGGCCGCCCGGACAGGCGGGGCGGCCGTTTGGCAAGTGAGAGAAGTTTCGCCCGTTTACTCGGCGGCGAGCAGGGTCTCGGTCAGGGAGTCGGCAACGGTCTCGGCGTTGTCTCCCTCAACGGTGATCTGCACGGTGTCGCCCTGCTGAACGCCCAGTCCCATGATGGACAGAATCGAGCCGGCGGGGACGGCTGCGCCGCCTTCCTTGGCGATGGTGACGTTGCAGCCGGAGGCCGCCACGGCCTGAGCAAACTGTGCTGCAGGACGAGCGTGAATGCCGACGGGATCAGTGATGGTGATGTTGCGGGTAACCATAAGGACACTCCTTTGCGTCTGTCTGAAATGGAAGTCATGCGGCCAATTGCGGCAGCTGCTTGATATCGAGTATACCGAGACGTAGAATAAAATCCAGAAAACGATTACCGTTGGCGTGTTGCAGATAATAAACCACCATAATAAGGGAACTAACAAAGAAGAACTTGCCGGCAATGGCTGCGGCTGCATACTCCGAAGTAGGCATCGAGGCCACTGCTCCAAAGAACTACTACCCTACGAACAAAGGAGAACCATTATGGAAATCAAGGGTGTTGGCATTGGCCGCGGCGTGGCGGTCGGCTCGGTTATTCGTATGGCGGCCCCGCTGCCGGAGCCTTCCGACGCGCCCCGTGCCGATACCGTGCCGGCGCAGAAAGAGATCGACCGCGTCACTAAGTCGCTGGCCGTGGTGAATGCCGACCTGAGCCGTCGTGCCGAAGAAGCGGCTAACGGCGACGAAGGCGCCAAGAAGGCCGCCCCGATTCTGCAGGCCATCTCCATGTTCGCGTCCGACCCCTCGCTGGCGGACAGCATCACCTCGCTGATCAATGGCGGTAAGACCGCAGAGCGCGCCGTGCTGGAAGGCTTCGCCGCAGTTGAGGACATGTTCCGCGCTATCGGCGGATACCAGGCCGAGCGTGCCGCCGATCTGCACGATGTGGGCCAGCGCGTGATCGCCGACCTGATGGGCGTGCCTGCTCCCGGCATTCCGGAAAGCGAGACCCCGTTCGTGCTGGTGGCCGAGGATCTTTCCCCCGCGGACACCGCCGCAATCGACCTGAACAAGGTGCTGGCCATCGTCACTTCGCAGGGCGGCCCCACCTCGCACACCGCCATTCTGGCCCGCGCTCGCGGCATCGTGGCCGTGGTCTCCGCCGCCGAAGCCGAGGATCTGACCAATGGTGAGCAGGTCATCGTCAACGCCGCCAAGGGCGTGGTGGTTGCCAACCCGACCGCTGCTGAGATCGAGGATGCCGAGGCCGCCAAGGCTCACGCCGCCAAGGCCAAGGAGCTGCGCGGCAAGCCGGGCGCCACCAAGGACGGCCACCACATTCCGCTGCTCGCCAACGTGGGCAAGCCCGCCGACGCCGATCCGGCCCTTGAGTATGGTGCCGAAGGCGTGGGCCTGTTCCGCTCCGAGTTCCTGTTTATCGGCAACTCCGAGCCGCCGAGCGTGGAAGAGCAGACCAAGGCCTACGCCGAGCTGCTGAGCCGCTTCCCCGGCAAGAAGGTCGTGATCCGTATGCTGGACGCCGGCGCAGATAAACCGCTGCCGTTCCTCACCCCGGAAGACGAGCCGAACCCCGCCCTCGGCCTGCGTGGTCTGCGCACGCTGAAGGCTCACATGAACGTGCTCGAAGGCCAGCTCAAGGCGCTCGCCGCCGCCGATGCCCAGACCGAGGCCGACCTGTGGGTCATGGCCCCGATGGTCGCTGACGAGCATGAGGCCGATTACTTCGTCAAGCTCGGCAAGTCCTTTGGTCTGAAGAAGGTCGGTGTGATGGCCGAGGTGCCGTCCATCGCGCTTATGGCAGACAAGGTGGCCGAGGTGGCCGACTTCGTTTCGATCGGCACCAACGATCTGACCCAGTACACGCTGGCTGCCGACCGTACGCTCGGCTCAGTCGCCAACTACCAGACCGCATGGCACCCGGCGGTGCTGCGCGCCATCAAGCTCATCGCCGACGCCGGCAACGCGCACGGCATGCCGGTGGGCGTGTGCGGTGAGGCTGCCGCCGATCCGGATTTGGCCGTGGTGCTTGCAGGCATCGGCGTCAACTCGCTGTCCATGACCCCGGTAGCTCTGGACGATGTGCGCGCCGAGCTCGCCAACTGGACGCTGGAGGAAGCGCAGGAGAAGGCCGCCAAGGCCCTCAACGGCGACTTCTACACTCCGGCCGAGTGACCGTGGCCGAGCAATCGGCTAAATAATCGGGAAAATGCCTTGTTTTCTATCTCTTTGAGGATAGGAAGCAAGGCATTTTCGGTATTCCAGGGCTTCCCTTCCGTCGAGGGGAGGCCCTCAGTCGTGTTTGGCTATCACCATGTATTGTGATGGTGTTTTTTAGTTGCCGCAGACTGAAATCTGCAACATGGCTCGCGATACACTGGTGGATATGAAGATTTCCGCCGATTTCACCGTCATTCCGGACGATTTCGCCAAGGCCGCGGCCCCTGAATATTTCAATGGTGGCGTGCCTGTGGTCTCCTTCCCGTTCTACATCGATGATGTGAACCCCGAAGCTCGTTACCTGCACTGGGAGTTCGTGGATCCGGATTCGATTCCGGTCTGCGGTTTCGAGTGGATTCACTGGTCCGTGGCCAACCTGCCCATCGGCGCGCTGATGTACGACTTCAACGACTCACATGCTCTGGCCATTCCGCCGGACTTCTCCCGCCAGCTGCCAGCCATGATTCCGGAGACCGTGCAGGGGCGCAACTCTTCGGCCTCCAAGTTCCTGGGTCGTAGCACTGACCCGTCGGTGATTATGCGGTACAACGGACCGCAGCCGCCGGACAAGGATCATGAGTATTATCTGCAGGTGTGGGCCACCAAGAAGCCGCTTCCCGGATTGAATCAGGGATTCTGGCTCAACGAACTGCTGCACGCGCTGCGTGCCAGCGGCGAGACGCCCGACACCGACGGCATCTTCCTGACCGGCAAGGCGTGAGCCACATGAGCCCCGCGGGCGGGGGGCTGTCAGCATCACTGACTGGGGGTGGGGCAGTACAAAACCTCCTTCAGTCCGACTTCGTCGTTCAGCTCCCACCAGCGGGAGCGTGACCACAACAAAGAAAGGACACCATCACACTATGGCCTGCACCACGATTCTGGTAGGCAAAGACGCGAGCTACGACGGCTCGACCATCATCGCCCGCAACGAGGATTCCGCGAACGGCGAGTTCAACCCGAAGCGCTTCATCGTCGTCAAACCAAGCGAGCAGCCGCGTGAGTATAAGTCGGTGATCTCTCACCTGACTATCACCCTGCCGGACGACCCGCTGCAGTACACCGCCGTGCCGAATGCGGACCTGAAGGAAGGTATTTGGGGCGAGGCCGGCGTCAACGAGGCGAACGTGGCGATGAGCGCCACCGAAACCCTGACCACCAACGAGCGCGTGCTCGGCGCCGACCCGTTCGTGGAATATGTGCCGGCCAAGGGCAACGAGCCCGAGGTTCCCGGCGGCATCGGTGAAGAGGACTTCCTGACCATCGTGCTGCCGTACGTCAAGACCGCGCGCGAGGGCGTGGCCCGCCTCGGCTCACTGCTCGAGGAGTTCGGCACTTACGAGATGAACGGCGTCGCCTTCTCCGATTCCAACGAGATCTGGTGGCTGGAAACCGTGGGCGGCCATCATTGGATCGCCAAGCGCGTGCCGGACGAGGCCTACGTGACCATGCCGAACCAGCTCGGTATCGACGAATTCGACCTTGAGGACGCTTTGGGCGAGCAGAACGAGCACATGTGCTCCGCCGACTTGGCCGAATTCATCGAGACCAACCATCTCGACCTCGCCGTGGAGAACACCACGCCGTTCAACCCGCGCGACGCCTTCGGCTCCCATTCCGACTCCGACCACGTGTACAACACCCCGCGCGCCTGGTACATGCAGCGTTTCCTCAACCCGTATGACGAGGTGTGGGACGGCCCGGACGCCGATCACAAGCCCACTTCCGATGACATCCCGTGGGCTCGCCAGCCTGAGCGCAAGGTGACCATCGAGGACATCAAGTACGTGCTGAGCTCGCACTATCAGGGTACGCCGTTCGACCCGTATGGTCAGCTTGGTGATGAGCGCACACGCCACATGTACCGTCCGATCGGCATCAACCGCCAAAGCCAGCTCGCGGTGATGCAGATTCGCCCGTACCGTCCGCAGGCCTCCCGCGCCGTGCAGTGGATCGCTTACGGTTCCAACCCGTTCAATACGCTGGTGCCGTTCTTCCCGAACGTGGATGTGACGCCGGCCTACCTCGAAGACACCACCACCCGCGTGACCTCCGAGAACTTCTACTGGGTCAACCGCATCATCGCCGCCCTGTGCGACGGTGCCTTCCGATCCACCTCCAACGCCGTCGAGCGTTACCAGGAGAAGACCGGTGCGATGGGTCACCGTCTGGTGGCCGCCACCGATGAGCAGATTGCGCGCCTTGGCCTGACCGCGGCCGAGGAAGCCGCCCAGTCCGCCGCGGAGGAGGAGTTCGAGGCCGACAACGTGGATGGTGACGTGCAGCCGATGGAGCCGGATGAGATCATCGCCGCACTGCGCAATCCCGAGGTGCGCGAGATCCTTGCCGCCGCCAACCAGACCATGGCCGACCAGCTCAAGGAAGAAACCGACAAGCTGCTTGACTCCGTGCTGTACACTCGCAGCATGGAAATGAAGAACGGCTTCCACATGTCCGACTTTTAGTCTTGACTTGCCTCCCGCTGTGGGAGGCTGAGTCGTTAAGAAAACAGCCCAGTGGGCTGTTTTTAGGCGAAGAGGCGGCGACAGCCGCCCCACCACACACAGAAAGGCTTTATATGACCACTATCGAAGACTTCACCAGCCAGTACGGCTTGGTCGAGAAAATCGACGCATTCGGCTACCTGAAGTACCTGGCCGAGAACCCCGACGCTCCGCGCAAGCACGGCAAGGTGATCCTTGTCACCGCCGATACGCCGCTCAAGGCCTCGCGCGGTGAGGGCAAGACCACCACGACCATCGCCCTTATTGACGCCCTGAACAAGCGCGGCATCGACGCGGCCGCCGTGCTGCGCCAGCCGAGCATGGGCATCACTGCAGCCGGTTCCAAGGGCGGTGCCTCCGGTGGCGGCAAGGCCTCCCTGACCCACCCCGAGCTCATCGACTGGGGTCTGTGCGGTGAGATGGGCGCCATCGAGGCGGCCCAGAACTTGCTCGTCTCCTTTGCTGAGAAGGCCGTGGATGAGGGCAAGCTCGACACGGTTCTCGTGCCACGCGTCTCCGAAGTGCCGAGCCGTTCCCTGCGTTCCATCGCTGTGGATTACGGCAAGGGCAACGTGGCGGAGAAGACGGTGCTCACCCCCACCTCCGAGCTCATGCAGATTGTGGTGCTCTCCCGTTCCATGGACGAGATTGCCGAGCGCGTGTCCAAGATGATCGCCGGCACCAAGGATGGCCAGGCCGTGACCTTCGGCGAGTTCGTGGACCTGTGGCGCATCACCGGCATTCTGGCCGATGCGGTCAAGCCCGCCAAGACCGAGACCGTGAACGGTTCCCCGGTGTACGTGCACGGCGGTCCGTTTGCTAACGTGTCCATCGGCATTCCGACGTTGGTCTCCGTGGAGATGGCTTGCGCCCTGCATGATGTGGTCGTCGTTGAGGCCGGTTACGGCACCGACGCCGGCGCCCAGAAGTGGCTGGATATCGCGTGCCGCGAATTCGGTGCGCAGTGGCCGTCCGCCGCGATTGTGGTGACTCGTGCCTCCACCTGGCGCGATGATCCCGAGCTGGCTTGGCGCTACCCGTTCCACGTGCAGCGCCTGGAGAACCTGGACATTCCGACCTTCCCGCTCATCAACCTGTGGGAAGGCGAGGATGATCAGGTTCCGTCCCTGAAGGCCACCGCCGACGAGCTGGGCTTCCGCACGCCGATCATCGGCAACTTGTTCCGCGATGGCGGCGAGGCGCTGGCTCCGCAGCTTGATGGTTTTGTCGATGCGCTTGAGAACGGCTCCATGCCGGCTGAGCCGCACTCGCATAAGGGCATGGCCCTGACGGAGAACGCCAAGTGGGTAGCCGAGAACGCCTATGGTGTTCCGGCCGATCGCGTGATCTACAAGCCGGGCTTCACCGAGTCCGCGGCCGAGGCCATGGAACTGTGCCAGTCTGCTGGTATCTCGCTGGATGATTTGGCCTTCGTGGCGGTCAAGTCCCCTGCGACCATGACCGACAACGACCGCGCTCCGGAGGCCGAGCGCACCGTGACCCTGAAGAAGGTCGAAGTGCACGCCGGCGCCGGTCTGGTCCACGTCAACCTGACCACCAGCCTCACCACCCCCATGCCCAAGATCGTGTGATTGAGCTTGAACCGCAGTAACTTGCCTTCGAGGGGCTGATTTCCGGTTTTCCGGAGGTCTATCTGCGTTTCGAGGGGCTCTTCGATTGTGAAACCCGGAGTATGACCGTTGCAATTTCAATGGTCATACTCCGGGTTTCTTGTATTAGCAGCCCCTTGAAGCGCTAGTAGAGTTTCTGAATGTTGGAAATCAGCCCCTTGAAATGCAGAAAGCCCGCCAGCGACGGGCTTTTCATGTCTCGAATCCTCGCTTTGAGGTTGAGACGTTAAGCAAACAGCCTGGTGGGGCTGTTTGTAGCAGAAAGGCAAACGACAGTGAGCCAGTAATCTGCGGACGAGTTGGCAGTGAAGCTGACTGGGGGGAGTGCCATGGCAAACCACTCCCCCTCAGTCTCACTGCGTTCGACAACTCCCCCTCCGGGGGCAAGATATAACAACTAGAAGTTGCCGCCGTTCCAGCCCCAGTCGGTGGTGGCGGTGTAACGGATGTAAGTGCGGTCCTCGGGGACGCCAAGCGTAGAGTTCAATGCGGCCATAATGTCTTGTGTCAGCTTCTCCCAGGCAGAGCTCGGCACGGAACGGCCAAACACGTTGACCTCCACGTAGGCGGCCGGCTGGTCGTCGCTGCCGCCAAAGTAAATCGGCATATTGTCCTCAAACGGGCACATCAGCCAGCCTTCGGACTTGCCCGGCACAGCGGTGATTGCCCTGCCATATGCGGCCTTCAGTGCCTCGCGCTGCTCAGGCGTGGTGGATACGGACACGTGAGTGTGAATAACGGGCATGGATTCCTCCTTGATTTGGTTCGTCTCCAGTCTAGCTTTGGTGCCCGTCGTTATGCACTGCCTTGATTTCCTCCATAAGATTGCCTGCACCTCGTATCGGTTCCATGTTGCTTATGATTGGCTCTCCTCTCTGGGGGGGGGGAGCATCTCCAATTGCGGAGATTATTGGACTTTCTGGCCAATTCGCACCCCACGGTCAGACCAATAGTGTTGAATACCCTCTGTGAGAAAACTGATTGAACAGCTGATGAAGTTCGGCATTGTAGGCGTTATCGCCTTTGTGATTGACTGGGGTATCCTCAACCTGCTGGTGGGCGTATTCCACATGCACAACGTGTTGGCTGCCACCATCTCTTTCATCATCTCCCTGATTTTCAACTATCTGGCGAGTATGAAGTTCGTGTTCAAGCATCGTGACGATATGGCGCGATGGATGGAGATCGTTATCTTCGTGGTGGGTGCCGTGGTCGGTCTGTTCATGAACGACGCCATCATCTGGATTTCCACCTACGGTATGAACCACGACGCTTTCGTCTCGCAGCACGCCGAATACCTGCTGCGCACCAACGTGGGCAAGCTGGTGGCCACCGCCGTGGTGATGGTGTGGAACTTCCTGATTCGTAAATGGTTGCTTGACGATACACACACCAACGCGATGAATCGTCTGAAGTCCGCCGAAAACCGTCTGACCGCCGAGGAGCTGGAAGCCAAGTGGCAGAGCAGCTTCTCTCATAAGCTTGGCGAGTGGTCCTTGGAGCACACCCCCAAAGGTTGGCCGAAGTAAGGCGTATTTTCGTCTCTTTCCGTGGTTCAACTGCTAATGGGCGGTGATAAGCCACATCTCAGCGTCAGAATTTCAGGAAAAGAATGGCTTTGTCCTGAAATTCTGACGCTGAGTCGTTGTTATCGTCGGTATTTTGGGGAATCACCCCTAATTTCCTAGATTTCTGTCGCTGAGTTCGGGCCAGTGACAGAAATCTAGGACGAGTGGGCAAATTTCCTGAATTTCTGACGCTGCTGGTAGTTAGGGTGTTACTGGGAGCTGATGAAGCTGATTGGGATTGAGATGAAATCATCTCAATCGTCAGAGGGGACTTGGCTATATGTCACACACTCACTTCGGTGAGTGTTGGCTGTTCGGTGGAGCCCTTGATCTGCTTGAAGCCGATCAAGGCAATCACCAGCGAAGCCAAGGCCAAAGTGGTGACCACCATGAAGCCGCCGTGCGAACCCATGCGGTCGATGAACTGGCCGGCAATGGCCGACCCGGCAGAGGAGCCGATGGAATTCATCGCGCCCATCCACGCCATACCCTCGGTCAAACGCGAGGGCGGCACCAAGTGCAGCATGAGCTGGTTGCCATTAATCCACGTTGGAGCCTGACAGACACCGATGATCAGGTAGATGATCATGATGACCCACAAATGCTTGGCGAACAGGAACGTGCTGATACCGATGTTCACCACGGCCAGGCAGAAGTAGAAACGCTTCCATAGGGCAATCGACCAGTTTTTCGCGCCGTACACCAGAGCACCCATCAGCGAGCTGATGGAGAAGCAGGCGAACACAAAGCCCGTGTACTGCTTCATGTTCGACTCGGTGGCAAACGCGATAATGGAAATACCGGTGGCCGACTGGAACGCGCCCAATCCAAACCATGTGACGCACACGGCAATCAAGCCCGGCCCCCAGATGGACGCCTTCTTGCCGGAACGCGCGTCGGCAACCGCCTGGGTGATCTCCTTGTCGATCACGGTTTGGTCGGTTACGCCTTCGCGCTCAAGACGACGACGGGTTTCTTCGGCCGCGGTCTCCGCTTTCAATGCTTCGGCTCGAGCGGCCTCGCGCTCGCGGTATTCCTTACGGGAAATACCCTCAGCCCGTGCCAATGCAGTCTGCGACGGCGGCTCGGTGGTCAGCTCGGTGAGGAACATCAGCGCGCCCACCACCACGCACATGCCGGTGAACGAGAAAGCCAGCAGACCGGAAATCACGGCCAGCGTGGATGCCAGCGGATTGCCGATCACCCACATGCACTCGTCCAGCACGCCGCACAGAGAAAGCGCTCGGTTGGTGCGCTCCTGATCACCCTTCAAGATTTTGGTCCAACGCGCGCGGCTCATCGCGCCCCACGGCGGGATGGCAGCCAGGAACGGCGTCAGGCAGTACAGCACCCATTCCGGCGCCCGATTGGTGATCGCCGTGGTCAGCGCGATGGCGGCCACGATCCACACGATGATCGTCGGAATCGAAACCTGCCGCTGGCCGAACTTATCGGTGAGCTTGCCGAGCAGTGGCGTGGAGATGGCCAGTGCGATCGCCTGGATGGCGGTGAGCATGCCGGCCAGTGAATAGTTGCCGTAGTAATGCTGTACGGAAATGGTGATGGTCATGCCGACCATCGGGAACGGCATGCAGGCGATGACCGAGCCAATCGAATAGCGGGCGGTGTGGGGAATGCGCAGCAACTCCGCATATCCACCAAAAACTTTGTGGCCTACTTCCTTGATGCCGGCCATAACGGTATTCGTGTTCGAGTTGGACGAGTTATTGGACATAACAGCACTACGCTCCTTTCCGCTCCCGATTGGATGTCCCCCGCTGGCGTGGCGTTGCCAGTGAAGCCCTCATCGAATGATGTGTTGTCCATGGTCGCGCAAAGTTTGCGTCGCGTGTTCCACGCGCATATTTGCGTCACGGACAATTTAATCGTTTGATGGGGTGCGACACGCGGTAGATTGGAGATATCAGAACAACGTTTTCACGCCCATTGGGGCAAGGACCAGAAAGACGGCTCATGAGCGCAACCACCATTCATTTCGTCCGGCACGGCAAGGTGTACAACCCCGACCATCTGCTCTATGAGCGTCTCCCCGATTTCCATCTTTCCGATCTTGGCCGGCGCATGGCCCAGGCCACTGCCGCCTATCTGGCCAAGAACCCCCAAACCAACACGATTGCCGCCGTGTATTCATCGCCGCTCGACCGCACACGTGAGACCGCCGGCGCGATTCTCGATGCCCTGAACTCGGTGCGCGAAGCTCGCGGCGAAGCTCCGCTCACCCTCGCCACCGATGAACGGGTGATTGAAGCGGGTAACGAGTTCCGCGGCAAGCGGATCGGCCATGGCGAGGGTGCCTTGTGGAAGAACGGTAACTGGAAGCTCGTCACCAACCTGTACAAGCCCAGCTGGGGCGAGTCATACCAGCACATCGCCCAGCGCATGGATGACTTCGCGCGCGAGAAGGTCGCCCAGCACCCCGGCGAGCAGATCGTGGTGGTCAGCCACGAGTCGCCGATTTTCAGCTACCGACACTATCTGGAGACTGGCCACCCGGAGCACTGGATGTTCCTGCGCCACACGGCGCTTGCCTCCGTGACCTCGGTGACGTACGACAACGAAACCGGCCGTGTGATGTCAATCACGTATGTTGACCCAGCGGCCAACGTCAAGTAACGGCAGACTGGTGTCATACAACCTTGGCTTCCTTCTCTGAGACTGAGCCGTGAAGCAAACAGTCCAGTGGACTGTTTGTAGGCGAGCTATTGAGGCGCGGGCGTAGCCCGTCCACAATTGCTGTCGAGTTGGCTCGCGAAGCGAGACTGAGGAGAGCCTGAGTCGCGCAACCGAACTTCTCTCAGACGGCTTCGCCGCCAGCTCCCCTCGAGGAGGGAGCCAAGTAAGCGCGTACAATCGAGTGGTGGACGCAAAGGAGCACGGATGACTATCGAACTGAATCGTGAGGCAATCGCGCAGGTCGCAGCATTGCCGGCGGTGGCCAAGGCCGCTGAAGTGGGCTCGAGGCTGATTGCTTTATGGCCGTTGATCGAGGCTATGCAGATGGACAACGACGCCAAGTATGCGGAGAATCTGCAGGTGCGCATCACCCGTGCGTTCGCGCGAATTCTGACCGGTGAAGACGTCACTGTGCCGGACGCTGAGTTCGTCTATGAGGGCGCCGATGAGATTCCCGGCCGCCCGCAGAATATCGTCGACGCCCTACTCGCTGCCAATGACGCCTACGATACGATGACCGGTTACGCCGAATCCGGCGATGCAGAGCTGATTATCGAGGCGGCCAACGCCTTGGGTATTGATTGGGATTCCGAAACGGCGGAATCGGTGAAGGAAGCGATCGCCGCTGTGGAAGCACAGGTTGAGGCTGACGCTGAGGCCGATGGTCGCCTGGCCACGTCCGCCGAGCCTGCTGATGTGGCTGTTCGATTCGCCACCGCGCTCGCCGTGTGCGATGCGTTGCTGGGTGTGGTGGCTGGGGATGCCGCCGATATTTCCGGTTCCGCTGATGGTGTTTCGGTCGATGATTCAGCAGACGCCGCAGACAGTGTTGCCGCCAGTGCAGCCGCCAAGGTTCTGCCGATTCTGCTCTACGTCAACGAACTGCGCGAGCAGTGCTCGGTGCCGCGCATCTGCCTGACTGACAAGCAGATTCTTGATCTGATTGAAGCCCGCGCCAATACCTCTGGCGCCGACTCTTTGGCCGCTACCGCCGAGTTCATCGCCCCGCTGGCTCAAGCCGAATGGGACAAGCACCGCGAAGACGTGCTCTGGAACCCGGACGAGGCCAAGCGCCAAGCCAAGGAAGAGGATGAAAAGCGCAACAAGGAGGCCCTGGCCGCCAAGTTCGCACACATCAAGGACGACCCCAACAAGGAAACCGTGGAGTTGTAAGCGGTATTTCCCAGCTCTTTGGGGAAATCTTCGCGTTGGCGATGCCCTAGCGCAACGATTTCTCGAAATAAGCCCTAAGTTCGAGAGATCTTTGCGCTGAGTGCGGGTAAGCGCAAATAATTCTCGAACTCAAGGCTTATTTCGAGAAATTGTTGCGCTGAGAGTGAGTGAGCGCAAAGATTTCTCGAGATCAAGGATTACTGCGAGAAATCTTTGTGCTGGTAACCGTTATGGGTGAACTATTCGTTGTCGAATCGTTTCTTCATGTCCAATCGGCGTCGCAAGTGCCGTGAACACTTATAAATCAGGGGGGATTATGGATATTGTGGTTGGTGGGTTCGGCGAGTTGCGCAATGCGGCATGCCCGGGCATCTAACAATTGATATTGAACGCCGGCGGCAATGCCAGCAATGACAGCGACGATGCCGCACTGCTTAGCCGTGGAAGGCTGCTTGCTGACGTGCCATCGCCCACATGGATGGAGCTTCATACCGCTGCGGACGGCAGCCAGGTGCTGTATGCGGTGTTGGAAGACACCAATGAGATAGCGTCATTTCGCGTCGAGGGGGGGGCGGGCGACTCATTGCGGCTTGTGGAGCTGTCCCGCGTACCCACGCCGGGTCATGCCGCCACTCATGTGGTGTTTGTGTGCGACGACGAAGGTCAGGGTCGCCTCATCACCGCCGACTACGCCGACGGGTACGTTTGCGTGCATCCGGTAACAGAATCCGGTGTAATCCTCGAAGTCGCACAGATGCTACGCGGCGAGGGGCATGGGCCGCTGCCGAAGCCGGATCAGGCGGCTTCGCTGGCGTTTGTGCCATGGAATGCACTGCAGGGGAACGCGGGTGCCGCGGCAGACAGCGAGGGCATAGCTGGGTTGGCGTATGTGGGGCTGCGTGGTTCCGAACGCATCGTGACGTTGTTGTGGGATGGCAAGCGGCTTACCCGGCTTGACGAGCCGGATGTTCCTGGTTGGCGTGGCCGTGGCATTGATTGTGCCGGGAGCCGTCCGCGTCACTTATTGGCGATTGGCAATCTATTGCTTGCCGCCAATGAGGCCTCAAATAATGTGGCCATTTTCCGTCTCTCCGCCGATGGCGAACCGAACCTTGCCGCCACGCTGCCTTCTGGAGCTCCGACCGTGTTCGTGCGGTTGTAAAGCAATGCATACGAGAAAACCGCATCCTCAATCGTGATATCTGTATTTTTCCAGCCTAACGATTGGGGTGCGGTTTTTTCAGTGGGAAGACCGGTTTGACCGGGCTGCCTTATCGTAATGTCACTGACCTTGCCACGGATTCTGGCCGTCGTCCTCGTTGTCGGAAGCCGGGATGGTTGAATCATCCGGTGCGACAGCCGGCTCGGCGGTAGGAGCTGGCGTGGCGGGCTGTCCGTAGTTAGAAGCGGGAGCCGCCGGTTGACCATAGTCAGGGGTTTGTGCGGCAGCGGGCTGCGTGTAGGTGGCAGGTGTCGCGGGCTGGCTGTAGTCGGGCGCAGTGGGAGCCGGCTGACCGTAAGCGGTAGGTGCGGCCGGTGCAGTCGACTGCGCGTACGGGTCGCGGCCCGGTACAGGCTGAGCAGTCTGCTGGGCATACGGATTATAAGCCGGTGCGGTCGGTGCGGCCTGCCCGTAAGGCGCGGCATTCGGGTCGCCATAGCCCGGCGCGGCCTGAGCGTAGCCGTTCGGAGCGCCAGCGGGAGGAACCGGAGCGCCATAAGGGACGGCTGCGGCGAAATCGTCGTCAAAACGCGCGCCTTCCGGCTTGCTGGGTAGCGTCATGAACACAATGTAGACAATGCCCGCTGCGGCCGCGATTATCGCGCCGATGAACAGGATGCCAAGGCTACCCGCTGCGGCTGTGGCATAGTAGCCGCTGTCAGAGGGGCTTCCCCAGACTCTGAGGACGCCGAAGAGTGCAGCGCCGCCGCCAACAATCATGAGGATTGCGCCAGCAAACACGGCTCCATAGAAGATGGCAAGCCACCAGCCGGGCTTGTTGATGTCGTGGAGACGGCGAACGGATAGTGCGATGCTCGGGACGAGTATGGCCAGGCTCCACAGCGAAGAGAGGAATGACAGGTGGTCATTGGAGACATCCACGAGGGTTGACAGCACGACTTGAATGGCAAAGCTGGCCAGCATCCACCACCAGAATTCGCTGCGGGATGCGCGGCCCTTGAACACCACGTACTTCTTCCAAAAACGCAGGAATGCCTCCTGGAAGGAGCATCCGTAGTAGGGCTTGTTCAGCGGAACCGCGTTGGTGTCTGTGGCGGCTGCGGACGCGGGGTAAGCGTTGTAGGTGGGCGGCACTTGGCCGTATGCGCCATCGGGCTGACCGTAGGGATTGCCATTGGGCTGGCCATACGCAGGTTGGCCGTAGGCGGGAGCCGATTGCGCGCCGGCTGGTTGGCCGTGAGGCTGGCTGTATGCCGGGTTGGGTTGCGTCGGCTGCTCCTGTCCATATGCGGGCTGTCCGTAAGGGTTGCCGGAGAGCTGTCCATATGCGGGTGCGGGAGCTCCGTACTGCGGCGCCGCGGTATTCGGCTCGGCTGGATTATTGGCATCAGGCGTGCCGTTGGACGCAGGATACTGCGGCGCGGGCGCACCATTGTTGGGATCGGTCATTGATACCCCTTTCACAAGATGAGACTCATCGTCTCTCATTTTTCCAGTTTTTTATGAAAAACCCAACAGGAACAATGAATGTTGTCTGAATGTGGACAGTCTTGGCGATATAGCGTGATTTGTTATCAAATTGATGTCGAATGATGATGACCGTTTCTGTTTGGTCGTGTTACTTTAAGACAAGATTTGCGTACGGCTGCAGGGACGGAGCTGGCGGGCAAGCGAAGTTCTCGGCGCAATGAATACCAACAATAAGACGTAAGGAACACCAATGAACCGCGATTACGCTGACACTGACGTCAACGCCGACCTTCACGAATCCCGTGAGAGCGAGTCCCAAGACTGGGATCTGCTCTTCGTGAGTCTGTCCTGCTGATTCCAAGGGTGGCGCGTCCGGCGCGCGCGGCACAATAGGGGACTATGACTGATGCTGAAAACACCAAACCCGAACTCCCCGAGAACGTTCGCGTCCGCTTCTGCCCGTCTCCGACTGGCACCCCGCACGTCGGCATGATTCGCACCGCCCTGTTCAACTGGGCGGAGGCTCGCGCCACCGGCGGCAAGCTGGTCTTCCGTATCGAAGACACCGACGCCGTGCGCGACAGCGAGGAAAGCTACAACCAGATTCTAGAATCCCTGCGTTGGCTGGGCATCGACTGGGATGAGGGCATCGACGTGGGCGGCCCCCACGGCCCGTACCGCCAGTCCGAGCGCACCGACATCTACAAGGACGTGGCCGCCAAGCTGCTGGCCGCCGGCTACGCCTACGAGTCCTTCTCCACTCCTGAGGAGATCAAGGAGCGCAACCTTGCCGCTGGCCGCCCGGCCGAGTTCGGCTATGACGGTTACGACCGCAACCTGACCGACGAGCAGAAGGCCGCTTTCCGTGCCGAAGGTCGCAAGCCAGCGCTGCGTCTGCGCATGCCCGACGAGGACATCGCTTTTGACGATCTGATCCGTGGCGCCATCGAATTCAAGGCCGGTTCCGTGCCGGACTACGTGATCGTGCGCCCGAACGGCGACCCGCTGTACACGCTGACCAACCCGGTTGATGACGCACTCATGGAAATCAACGTGGTGCTGCGCGGCGAGGATCTGCTGAGCTCCACCCCGCGTCAGATTGTGCTGTACCGCTACCTCATGGAACTGGGCATCGCCAAAGAAATGCCGCTGTTCGGCCACATGCCGTACGTGATGGGCCAGGGCAACAAGAAGCTCTCCAAGCGCGATCCTGAATCCAACCTGTTCAACCACCGCGACAACGGCTTCATCCGCGAGGGCTTGCTCAACTACCTGGCCCTGCTCGGCTGGTCGATTGCGCCGGATCGCGACGTGTTCTCCATGGACGAGATGATCGCCAAGTTCGACGTGCGCGACGTGAAGGCCAACCCGGCCCGCTTCGACATCGACAAGGCCATCTCCATCAACGCTGAGCACATCCGCATGCTTGAGCCCGAGGACTTCCTGCGCCGCTCTGTGCCGTACCTGCACCGTGATGGTGTGGTTTCCGCGGATAACTGGGACGCGCTGACTGCCCGCGAGCAAGAGATTCTGACCGCCGCTGCCCCGCTGGTTCAGCCGCGTGTGCGGCTGCTGGGCGAGGTTGCCGGCATGGTCGGCTCCCTGCTGTCCACCGAGGAATATCTGGAGCCTGCGGATGACGCCAAGAAGCAGCTCAAGGATTCCGCCGGAGAAGTGCTGGACGCCGCCATCGCCGCGCTGGAAGGTGTGGATGAGGCCGATTGGAAGACCGATTCCCTGCACGAGCTGCTCAACAAGACGCTGGTTGAGGACGGCGGATACAAGCCGCGCCTGGCCTTCGGTCCGGTCCGTGTGGCCATGTCCGGCCGCCGAGTTTCCCCGCCGCTCTTCGAGTCCATGGAGATCGTCGGCAAGCCGCTGACCGTCGCCCGCCTGAAGGGCCTGCGCGCGCACCTGTGACTTCTTCTCTAGGGAGAGTCAAAGGCGGGCATCTGTCCACGCAGATGCCCGCCTTCGCATACTCCAAGCAATGCCTGCGCTGCCGTTGTGACTCGAAATGCCGAGCGCATGCATTCATTAGGTAGATTGGCCATTCACTTGGTAGATGCTCCGTCACGCCGGTCATTGGAATGGCAGGTTTCTGTGGATGCGGCTTGAGCGCCACCTACCAAATGAATGGCCAATCTACCTAATGAATGAGCTGAGAGACCTCTGCTGTGCATTTTGGCCGATGATGATGTAACTAGATGCGGGTGGGTTCGGCTAATGCATAGTGCGACACGCCGGGAGTTGCGGTGATCTGTATCCTCGCGTACAGTATTCATCTGTTGCGCGGTTCGCCTCGCAACCAGTGAAAACTGAATATGCCCCCATCGTCTAGCGGTCTAGGACTACGCCCTCTCACGGCGCCAACACCGGTTCAAATCCGGTTGGGGGTACGACGAACAACTCTTCGGAGTTGCTACGCCAAGCCAAATTGGGGTGTGGTGTAATTGGCAACACAGCTGATTCTGGTTCAGCCATTCTTGGTTCGAGTCCAGGCACCCCAGCCAATGACCCTCGCGGATTCGCGAGGGTTTTTTGTTTTCCCCGGTCGAATCTCGGCGGTGCGAATCATGCCGACGTGCGGAGTGCCAGTCGGAGACGGGCAGAAGCGGACGCGAACGTTCTCGGGGAGTTCGGGTTTGGTGTTTTCAGCATCAGTCATAATCCCCTATTGTGCCGCGAGTGCGGACGCCGGTGAACAGCAGTGCGGTCGGTTTCTTGTCCACATAGGTGGCGAGATGTTCTCGAATCTTGCCGGCCAAGGGCGCGGGCACTTCGATATCGCGCTTGCTACTGGGCGTACTTGTCCTTCGTGGTCTGTCTGATAGGCTTGTTGCCACCCCTGCGCCTGTTCTCCACGAACGTTCCTTGGCTTCCTGTCTATGCATCAAGGAGTTGATTGACGGTTCGAATGGACTTTCATGGCACCCGTATGCGTTCGTGTGGCGTTCATCGGAGGGGGTCTCAGGGGGAACCTTCGCGCTGGGCCGACCGGTATTCGCTGCGATGCGCTTGCGATACGGAGGCTGGGATTGTTGCGAACCAAAATGAAAAAACTGCGCGGAGAACATGAAGGGATTCGAATCGGCCCACTGACGGGACACATGGGACGCGGTCGGACTTCGATGACGAATACACGGCAGGCGAAGGCTCGAAGGCGTTTTCGGAATCGTCGGTTCCGATATGTGACACGCGCGGCAGGTCGGGGCCAAAGGTGTCGAAACGGAGGGTACCTGGAGGGAACCGGCAATCGGGGGAATCAAAGCGAAACCCCGGAAACCGAATGATTCCAACGGTTTCCGGGGTCCAAATCCGGGCGGAGGATACGAGATTCGAACTCGTGAGGCTGTTACACCAACACGCTTTCCAAGCGTGCGCCATAGACCACTAGGCGAATCCTCCATGCCGTACTATGCTCGGTGAAACCGTGCTCAGTAGGCAACTCGAATAAACTACCACAGGTCTCGGATAAGTGCATACTCGGCGTGGCGTGAGTTCGAATCTCGTATCCTCCGCCTCCGATTTTTGGTGCGCGGACAGCTTTGTCGCTCGCGTCTCTCGTCTTTTGGCTGTGCAAATGCATCGTGGATGAGAAGTCTGCCTCATGCTGAGCTGCGCAGTCGCACAACAGTACAGCCGTGCAGTCAAAAAAACACACAGCCGCATAGCCGCACAATATGAGGGGATGTTACCGCTCACATGCTGGAATCGCAGTCAGCATTGAGCGCCAATCTTTCAAATAGTGAGACATTTTAATGGCTCTTGAATGACGAAACCAGCTCTCAATACCGCACATCTACTAGAAAATCAAGACTGTTGTTGAAGAATTTTTTTCTATAGAGTTCATAGTTGGTCTTGAGCTATTGAGGTATTTGCAGTGAGAGAGGGTTTAGCATGGTTCGTCGCGCCTGTGCGCAGTCCGCTGAACTGAACACAATTCGAGAACACGACACGCACGTTGCCGATTCCTTCGCGCGCGCGATGCGGGTGGACGCTGCCCATCAGCAGTCGTCCCCGATTTCGGCGCGTGAAATGGCTGCCGTCGTGTTCCTGTTCGCATTGATTGCCGCGACCTTCCTTCCCGCCGCAGTCATCCCGCAGTCTGCCTTCGCGGATACGCCAACGGCCACGGTGTTTACCGCAGCCGATAAGACGGACACCAGCGGCGTTGAGTACGCGACCTGGGCCGACGTGTCCAAGGCCATCGAGGCACAGCTGCAAGAAGGCGCCAAAGAATATAAGTCCGGCAACACTGCCGGTTCCACGTCCGCGTTTATGTCCGCGTACAACACCATCTACATCGCCTCCAACTTCACCGCCGTGGTGCGTGACACCATTAGCTCGGATAAGCAGACCGCCCAGCAGCAGGCTTTCCAAGACATACAGAACCTCTCTTACACGGCCGGCAACGATGATCAGCTCACCCAAAAAATCGACGCCCTGAGCGCCGACCTCGACGCCACTGCCCAGCAGCTCGACGCCAATACCCAGCTCGCCAAGCCGAAGCAGTACAACGAGAATCTCCAGAAGCAGATCGCCAAGGAGCGCAAGGAACTCGACGCCAAGAAGAAGCGCACCAAGAACACGGCCAAGACTTGGAAAGACGTCGCAGACGCGATGCTTCCGATTCTGGACAACGCCTACAAGGCCTATGAAGGCGGCGACGCTGCCAAGGGCGCCACGCTTGTGAATGACGCCTACTACCAGCACTACGAAAAGCTCGGTTTCGAGAAGACCGTGCTGAGCGCCATCAGTGGCAACCGCGTCTCCCAGGTGGAATACCAGTTCAAGCTGTGCCGCTCCTCGATGAACACCGGCAAGTCGACCTCTGAAGTCAAGAAGTACGTCGAAGACCTGAAGAGCATGCTGACTACCGATGCCGCCAAGCTCGACGGTGGCGCTGCCGATCAGGGGGGCGGATTCCTCAAGTTCATCACCAGCTCGGTCGGCCAAGCATTCCTGATTCTTATCCGTGAGGGTCTCGAAGCCCTGCTCGTGGTCGCCGCCGTGGTGGCCTACCTCGTCAAGTCCGGCAACAAGCGCTTCACCAAGTGGATCTACGTGGGCGTGCTCGCCGGTCTGGCCGGTGCAGGCGTGGTGGCAATCATCTTCATGGTCGCGTTCGGTGGCTCCGGCCCGCTGCAGGAGATCATGGAGGGCGTGTGCGCGCTCATCGCCATGTGCATGCTGCTGTGGACCAGCAACTGGATGCTCAACAAGTCCTCGGTCGAGGCCTGGAACCGCTACATCAAGGGAAAGACCGAAGCCGCAGTGGCGTCCGTCTCCTCGCAGGTCGAGGCCGGCGAGAAGGTGGCTTCCCGTACGGTGGTCTCGCTCGCCATGTTGAGCTTCCTCGCCGTGTTCCGCGAGGGCGCCGAAACCGTGATCTTCTACCAGTCCATCTACACGATGAGCCAGGATACGCACGGCATGGTGGTCGGTGCACTCGCCGCCGCCGTGGTTCTCGTGATTATCTTCCTGGTGATTCGCTTCACCTCCGTGAAGATTCCGATTGGCCCGTTCTTCTTGGTCACTTCGATCTTGATGTCCGTGCTGGTGGTCGTCTTCGCCGGCGGCGGTGTGCATGCGCTGATCGAGGGCGACCTGCTGCCCGCCAACTACTTGCCGGGCATGCCCACCAACGATTGGCTTGGCTTCTACCCGTACGTTGAATGCATCATCGCTCAGGTGCTGGCGGCCATCGCCGTCATCGCGCTGTTCGCGGTCGGATTCATCAAACAGCGCAAAGCCAAGGCCCAGCTCGCCGTCGCCCCGGATGCGAAGGCCAGCGAGGCTGCCGCTCAGGCGTAACACAACACTTGCGGCGTGGAAACGGAAGCGATTCCGCCCCGTGCCGCCGCAGCTAAAAAACAAAATAAGTCGTGAATAATCCATTCACCACAACAAAAGGAATATAGAGAAATGATGAAGAACAAGAAGCTTGCCGCTCTGCTCGGCGTGCTGCTCGCCGGCTCCATGGCTGTTTCGATGGCTGCTTGCGGTTCGTCCAACAACGCCTCCGACACCAAGGCGTCTACCAGCTCCTCCGACACCGCCAAGAAGGACGATTCAGCCAAGGCTGATGCCCCGAGCGATACCGCTGGCTTTGAAGAGGTCCCGGTTGGTCCTTCCGGCACCGCTGAGGAGCAGGATAAGCCTGCCGGCCCGCTGACCGTGGGCGCTGTCTACTTCCAGCCGATCGACATGGAGCCCGCCTCCTCCGGTCTGAAGGCCGCCGATGCGAGCTTCCACCTGGAAGCCGACATCCACGCCTCCCAGGAAGGCACCGACTACGGCTACGGCAAGGGCGACTTCGTTCCTGACCTGACCGTGAACTACACCATCATCGACAAGTCCACCGGCAAGGAGGTCGAGGGCGGCAAGGCCACCTCCGGTACCTTCATGCAGATGAACGCCTCCGACGGCCCGCACTACGGCGCCAACGTCAAGCTCGACCAGGCTGGCACCTACCAGCTCAAGCTCTCCATCGAGTCCCCGGCCTCCAAGGGCTGGATGCTGCACGTCGACCCGGAGACCGGTGTGAAGAACCACCAGTTCTGGACCGAGCCGATCGAGGTCACCTTCGACAACTGGGACTACACTCCGCGTCAGTGGTGATTATCTTCGTTCGTCGATAGCATGGCCCCCTCGTCAGAGGGGGCTTTACGCCGCTTTAGGGAGATAATTCTTAGGGCGGCTTAAAATTTCCCCTCAGTCCGCTGCACGGACAGCTTCCCTCCCGGAGGGGAGCTAAGAAACAGGCAAAGAAAGGACGCGAATGCTTGAACAATTCGTGGCAGTGATGCCGGGAACATTGGCCCCCGCATTACTGGTGATGTGCCTGAGCGTGATGCTCGCGGTCGGCGAAGGGCGAGACAAGCCCGCCAGCGCGCATTGGCGTCTCATCGGCCTGATCGTTGGCCTGATCGCCGCCATCGTGTTCGCGAGCCTGCGCGCCTCGGCCGTGATCAACCAGCGCACATTCGTCAACTATCCGGTGCTGTGGTGCGCGATCATTGCCGACATCCTCGCCATCATCGTCGTAGTGTTCGCACGTCGCATCACCACCAATTGGCAGCGGCACAAGGTCATCATGCACATCGCGAACGCCATCGCCGCCATCGACATCGCGCTCACCCTGTTCTACGCACTGCCGGACGTTATTCTGCAGCTGACCATCTGGGTGGAGCCCGGCGATCCGATCTTCACCTCCGACATGCTGCTGCGCGCGCTCGGCTTCGCGCTGGGGCTGGCCATGTCGATTATTGTGGCCGCCATCTTCCGCACGCTGCGCTCCACCGCAGTGCGCGCCTCGTTCACCGCCGCGGTCCTCGCGGTGATGGTGATTCTCTTCATCCAGCACCTGACCGGTGTCATGCAGATTCTGCAGGCGCGCGGTTTCCCAATGAGCCACACGGCCTTCGTGGCCCTCGCATGGTCGATCAACCACAACAGCTGGATGATCATGGCGCAGGCATTCGTGTTCCTGATTCCGGCCGTCGCCTCCGTGGTAGCCGGCTTCCGCATGCCGCTGACCGGTGCGAACGAAGCCATCGGACGCAAACACAAGGCATTCCGCCGCTGTGCCGTGGCCTCCGCCGTATGGAGCCTCGTGGCGATGATTGGTGTCACGCTGACCCTCACCGTCGGCGTCGCCGCAACCCAGCAGACCATCACTCTTTCGCCGCCGGAGGCCTACTCACTCAAGGACGGCGTGGCCACCATCCCATTCAGCCAAGTTGAGGACGGCCATCTGCACCGCTTTGAATACAAGGCCAAGGACGGCACCGTCATGCGCTTTATCATCATCAAGAAGAACGGTGGTGCGTATGGCATCGGTCTGGACGCCTGCGAGAACTGTGGCGACGCCGGCTATTACGAAAAGGATGGCAAGATCATCTGCAAGAAGTGCGAGGTGGCCATCAACCTGGCGACCATCGGCTTCAAGGGTGGCTGCAACCCGATTCCGTTCCCGTACAAGACCGGCAACGGCAAGATCACCATTCAAACCACCGATCTGGACGCGCTGAGCGCCCACTTCCAGTGAGTGAAGGCAGGAGGCAAAAACCATGTTCTTTCTGCGTATGATCGCTCGATCGTTCACCCGCCAGCTGCGCCGGCGCCTGCTCATCGCGCTTACCGTATGTCTTTCGGCGACGGTGTCTGTGTCGATGCTGGGCGTCGTGTTCGACGTGGGCGACAAGCTCAACGCTGAGCTGTCCACCTACGGTTCGAACATCACCGTGCAGCCCAAGGCGGATGCGGTCGTCTCCGACCTGTACAACACCGAGGCAGGCGGTGTGGCGTCCACTAGCGATCCGACGGCCTTTCTGAAGGAATCGGACGCGGCCAAGATCAAAACAATTTTCTGGGCGTTCAACATCACCAACTTCGCGCCGCAGCTCAACATTCACGCCACCGTAAACGGCACCAATGCGTCGATCGTCGGCACCTGGTTCAACAAGAACCTGAAGCTCTCCACCGGCGAGACCACCGTGGTGGGCGTCGAGGGCATGCGTTCGTGGTGGCAGCTTGACGGCAAGTGGCCCAAGGACGATTCCGACCAGGGCATTATCGGCAAGACGCTGGCCACCGAACTCGGCGTAACAACCGGCGACACCGTGACCCTCAACAAAACCACCGCCTCGGGCAAGAAGAACGAGCAGAAAATCACGCTCACCGGCGTCTACGATTCCGGTGACGAGGATAACGGCTCGCTATACATCGCATCCTCCATCGCTCAGGTGCTGGCCGATTTGCCCGATTCGGTGGACAAGATCGAGGTCAAGGCCCTGACCACGCCGGAGAACGACTTGGCTCGTAAGGCTGCGCAGAACCCGTCCGTGCTGAGCCAGGACGAGTGGGAGACCTGGTACTGCACCGCCTACCCAAGCTCAATCGCCTACCAAATTGAAGAGGTGATTCCGGGCGCTGTGGCCAAGCAGGTGCGTCAGGTGGCCGCTTTGCAAGGCAATGTGCTGCAGAAGACGCAGGCCGTGATGATTCTGATGACAGTGCTGAGCCTGATTGCCGCCGCCGTGGCCGTGGCTAATCTGATGGTCGCCTCGATCGGCGAACGGTCCGGTGAACTGGCGTTGCTCAAGGCGCTTGGTGCTACCGATGCCGCAGTGTCCCGCCTGATGATGGCTGAAACGGCGACGATTTCGTTGCTGGGCGCGATTGTGGGTGCGCTGCTTGGTTCGGGTGTGGCGCAGCTGATTGGGCAGGTGGTGTTCGGCTCCGGCATCACCATGCGACCCATGGTGTTCGTGCTGGTGTTCGTGCTGCTGGCCGTCACCGTGCTGTTGGCATCCGCCTCTTCGATTCGTTCGATTCTGAACCTCAAGCCCGCGGAGGTGCTCCATGGCCGCTGAGTTTGCCCACATAACTGGGAAGGAGGAAACCGATGACTAACACCGGCATGTTCTTCAGGATGCTGTTCAGCGCCGTGTTCCGCCGTCGTTCGCGCGCGATGATGGCGGTAGTGGCGTCTCTGGTCGGCGCGGCCACACTGTTCTGCCTGGCGATGATTTGCATCGCCGTGCCGCAGCAGATGAATGAGGAGATGCGTGCGTATGGCGCAAATCTGATTGTCACGCCTACCGAATCCACTGGGGATAAGGCCGGCATAGATGAGTCGATGGTCCAGCACACCACTGAAATGGTCAAAGCCAAGGGTTCTGCGAAATACGCCACCTATCGCTACGAAAACGTGCGTGTGAACGCGTCTCCGTATGTGATGGCCGGTGTCGATGCGGCGCAGGTAAAGAACCTCAATCATCACTGGGTGGTCGACGGTAAGTGGCCGTCCTCCGGCAAGGTGCTGGTCGGCCGTGACATCGCCGATGCTATCGGTCTCAAGGTGGGCTCCGCCATCACTATCGGTTACCGTGCGTCCGATAATGCCAGCTCTACTGGTACTTCGGCCTCCTCTAACGAGGGGACTGGCTCGGCGAATGACGAGACCTCCTCAAGCAGCTCCCAAAACTCGTCCAACGACATGCAAGGCATGGATATGTCTGGCGACATGGCTGGTATGGATATGTCAGGCTCGTCATCCTCGGACCAGTCGTCCTCAAGCCAAACCTCTAATGGCCAATCAGGCCAATCCCCATCCGATCAGCCAACTCAAGACGGCCGCGTCTCCAGCGACATCATGGATACCTCCGGCACTGAATTCCGTGTGGCCGGCATCGTGGACACCGGCGGCAGCGAGGATTCGATCATCTACGCCACCAACGCCGACGTCAACAAGCTCACCGGCGTGACGCGCGGCGTGGACGTTATTGAATATTCGGCCGGAACCAGCGACCTCGCAGGGCTGGTTTCCAGTATCAATGAGATGACTTCCATGCACGTCAAGGCGCAGCAGGTCACTAAGATCACCGCCTCTGACACCCGCATCATCACCATGTTGCAGACGCTGTTCTGGGTCGTCTCGCTCGTGGTGCTGGTGCTTACGCTCGTCGGCGTTGGCACCACAATCAGCTCGATCGTCTCGCAACGACGCAACGAAATCGGCCTGCGTAAGGCCCTCGGTGCCAGCTCACGCGCAATCGGCATTGAGTTTTATGTCGAATCGGTGTTTTACGGCCTCATCGGTGGTCTGATTGGCACTGCAATCGGCTACGGCCTCGCCAGCTGGCTGTGCGTGGCGGTGTTCGAGCGCTCCATCGGATTCAACTGGTGGCTGGCGCTGATTTCCGTGGTGTTCAGCGCGTTGGTCGCCGTAGTCGCCTCCATCCCGCCCGTCCACCGCGCCACCCGTATTGACCCTGCCGTTGTGCTTCGCGAAGAATAAAGAAAGAGAATCGTCATGCTACTTGAACTCGACCACATCTCGAAGATCTACGGCGACCTGCACGCCGTAGACGACCTCAACCTGACCGTGCCGGAAGGCGAATGGCTGGCCATCGTCGGTTCCTCCGGTTCGGGCAAGACCACGCTGATGAACATGATTGGCTGCATGGACACGCCCTCCAAGGGTTCCGTGAAGCTCGAGGGCCGCAAGCTGGAGGATCTGAACGCCACGCAGCTGGCCGACGTGCGTAAGAACCTCATCGGCCTGGTATTCCAGAAGTTTTATCTGGTGCCGCATCTGACCGCTGTGGAAAACGTGATGGTGGCGCAGTACTACCATTCGGTGGTCGATGAGAAGCAGGCCATGGAAGCGCTGGAGAAAGTCGGCCTGAAGGATCGCGCCCACCACCTGCCTGGCCAGCTCTCCGGCGGCGAGCAGCAGCGCGTGTGCGTGGCTCGTGCGCTAATCAACGATCCGAAGCTGATTCTGGCCGACGAGCCCACCGGTAACCTTGACGAGAAGAACGAGAAGATCGTGCTCGACCTGTTCCGCAAGCTGCATGAACAGGGCACCACAATCATTGTGGTTACGCACGATGCGCTGGTCGCCAGCTGCGCGCAGCGCGAGATCATGCTCAACCACGGCGTGCTCGTCGGCGAGAAGTGGAATGACGAGGATGCGCGCAAGGCGTATGAGGCGGTCGGTGGTAAGCCCGCTTCCACGGGTGCGCAGGTGGAAGGCGCACAAAACGGCGAAACCGCCATCGGATTCGCCGACCCCACCAAGGCCGCAAAAACCGGCGGCGAAGAGTAGGGCCGTATATTGGCTTCCCCCGGGCGCGAGGGGAGCCAGTGTGAGGTGCGAATAGGATATTGAATATGACTGAAAAGAACACGTTGAAGAAGTCCGCGACGCTGGCGGCGGCTGGACTGGTCGTGGCCGGTGCGCTGCTGGCCGGGTGTGGCGAATCCAAGGCCACGCCGATGGATGACGCGTATGCCGGCAATTCGGGCGAGACCCAGAAATCGCAGGAAGAGCAGTCGCAATCCCAGTCGGATAGCTCGAATGGTTCCGATTCCAGCTCGTCTCAGAACGACCCGTCCACCACCACATCCGACAAAAAGGACACCGGCAACTACAAGGACGGCGACTACTCCATCAACGGTCAGTATGGCCCGGTCGGCGAGGATTCCATCGATGTTCATCTGACCATCAAGGACGGCAACGTTGAGAACGTGGAAATCGTGGGTCACCCGTTCACCAAGATTTCCAAGGGCCACCAAGATGACTTCGCCAAAGCCATCAACGGCGTGGTGGACGGCAAGCCCCTGAAAGGCCTCAAGGTGGATAAGGTCGCCGGCGCCAGCTGGACTTCCGACGCCTTTAACAAAGCCCTCGAAGTCGCCCGCCAAGAGGCGTCCATTCAGTAGTAGGTAGACATCTGCAGATTTTTCAACCGCGGGAATGGGCATTCTCCGCTTCAAGGGGCTGATTTGGCCTTTGCGGAACTTCTACTTGCGTTTCGATGGGCTGCTTGAGGGCGAGATCTCAACTATCAGACGCATATTGGTTACGTTATTCTGCCGTTTTTAGTGCCTGTCTACTTTGCCATCAGCCCCTTGAAGCGGAGATAGATGTTCTGAAAAGACCAAATCAGCCCCTCGAAGGCGAAGTGCACGTGTAGTCCGTTACTTCAGTAACGCCGGCCAGAGTAGATCAGACATACGGGCGGCCCAGGCGGTGTCGTCATCCATCGCTTTGCCTTCGATGGCCTCGTACGCCACCAAAGATCCGATGATGGTGGATAACAGCAGTTTCTCGTCAACACTTTCGCGGAATACACCTTGCGTCACGCCCTGCTTCAAGAATGCGGCAACTCGACTCAGCCACGGCGTAATCACCTGATTGACAATGTGCTGGAAAAATTCGGCCTCGCTGGATAGCACAATGCCTACGCGCTTGACATCGATGTTGTTATTGCGCACCCAGTCCACCAGTCGTTGCAACAACTGAGTGAAATGCTCCCGCGTGGGGCTGGGTACTGGGCCGGCGTCCGGGTTGACCAGATACATGGCACTGATCTCGCGCAGCAGCTCGCCGGCATTATGGTAACGGCGGTAAATCGTGGTTTTGGCCACGCCGGAACGACGAGCCACCTCTTCGATGGTCACGCCGCTGATGCCGCGATCCACGGCGATCTGCAGCGTGGCCTGCATCAGCTTGCGATCCGTCGCCTCGCGGGTGCGCTCGCCTCGGAGCATCGTGTCCGTTGTCCTCTCCATCATCTCTTCTCTTCAACATGTGCTCCCGCTGGCGGGAGCTGGCCGGCGAAGCCGGACTGAGGGTGGTTCATGTCGTCGGCTCGGGCCATATTCCCTAGCTCAGTACCTTAGTGCTCTCGACCTGCGCCACATACCACTGGTTGAACTTCACCAGTGGCTTGCGCAGCAGCAGTCCCAACAGCAACAGCGGCGGTATGAACGCCAGCAGCAGTCCGGCAGCCCTCCAATAGTCCATGTCGTAGATGCCGGCAATAGCCGCGCGCATCATCGTCACTGCGTGGGTGAGTGGCAGGAACGGGCTGACTTTCGCGATGAAATCAGGCAGCATTTGCATCGGGTAGGCGGCGTTCGCGCCCGATATCTGCACGATGAGCATCAGCACGCCGATTGCCTTGCCCACATTGCCGAAGCTCGCCACCATGGTGTAGGCGAAGAACGAGAACACCAGCGAAGCCAGCCATCCTGTCAGCATGAACAGCAGCGGATGCACGGCCTGCACGTGCAGGAACAGCAAATCGCCGCCCAAGGACACAGTGGACTGCAGCAACGCAATCAGCGCGAACACCCCGTAATGGCCTAGGAATAGCTGATGTGGGCGCGGGTTGCCCAGTGATTCGCGGGTGCGCCGCGACACGGAGGTTTTGAGCGTGACCGCCATCAGTAGCGATCCGACCCACAGCGGAATCAGCGTATAGAACGGGGCCATTGAGGAGCCGAAATTCGCCACAGGGAACACGGCCTTGCGTTTGAGCTGCACTGGAGCGGCCAAGGTGCTGGCCAACGTTTCGGGGTCGTTGCCCAACACCTCCTTGACCATGCTCATGTCGCCGCTGTTCAGTGCCTCGCTCAGCTTGCCGTTGAACGACGTCAGTTCGGAGCTTGCGGAGCGTAGTTTGTTGGCCACTTTGTCCAATGTGGCGTGGGCATCGGCAAGCATGCTGTCGGCATCGCTTGATGTGCTTCGCAGATCGCTGAGTGTGGTGTTCAACTTGGCCGCGCTGGTGTCCAGAACACTGGAAGCATCGGCAACCGTGGCCGACAAGGACTCGATTTGTGGCTGCACGTTACTGGCGTAATCCGCGGTGATGCTGGCAATGCTGTTTTGCGCCTGCTTGGCCAGATCCTTGACCTGCGCCCGCTGGTTCTGCGCGTCTTGGTTGCCCTGGCGGATATCGCTGGCTGTCGTGTTCAGCGCCTGCTGCAACCTGGTCTGCCGTGTGATTGAGCGGTCCAATGCCTTGACGATGGACGAATCGTCGCCCAGTAGTCCAGCCAGCGTATTGCGGATTTCGGTATATTGCGCGGTCTGCTTGCCCACGGCTGTGGCCTGGTGTTCCAGCTCGTCGGCGGTCGTGGTGGCTCCGCTGTTCGCGTCGGCATAGAGCTTGTCGATGGAATCGGACACCGCGCCGAAGCCGGAGGCGCTCGTGTCCAGCGCGTTGCTCATTGCCTCGGTGGTGGTGCTGAGTGCGCCGGCCACATCGCTGACGCCTTGTTTGGCGCCTTTGAGATCTGTGCTGCCTTGTTGCGCGGCGCTGGAAGCCTGCGTGATGAGCGCGTTCGCGATGTCCAGCAGAGCGCCGGCGGAATCGGTGAGTGAGCCATAGGTGCCGAGAAGATCGGCGGTGCTCTCGAGCTGGGTGGCGAATCCGGCGATATTCGTATTGAAGGTGTTCAGTTGCTCTTTCGCTGCGGGCGTGGAGAGTTGGTCAGCCAGCGATGACGCGATATCCAGCCCGGCTGAGGTGATGGTTTTGGCAAAGACGGTGTTGATTTCCGCCGCCACCTCGTCGGTGCCCTCGTTGAGTAGGTTCGGAGCCAGCGCGTTCTTCTTCTCGTTGCGGTAGTAGGTCAGCTCGGCGTGCTGCACATCGTCGGAGAAGAAGGTCATCATGTCTTTGCTGAACTGCTTCGGAATCACGATGGCCGCATAGTATTTACCGGATTTCGCGCCTTCGATGGCGTCGGACTTGGAGGTGATGGTCCAGTCGAGTTCGCTGTTGGCGCGCAGGGCGTTGACCACTTGGTCGCCCACGGTGACTTTAACCGGAATCAGATCGGATCGATAGCCCTCATCCACATTGGCTACGGCGAACTTCAGGTTCTTCATGTTAGAGAACGGATCCCAGCAAGCGGCCACATTGAACCAGGTGAACAGGCCGGGAATCATGACCAAGCCAATCACGATGATGATGGACACCACATTGCTGGTCAAGCGCTTGATGTCGCCGGTAAAGAGCTTCCAGATTGTGCTCATCGTGCGTGCTTGCCTTCCTTGGTCGGCGGTGTTGCGGGAATGGTAAGGGTGTCTGCGCTGTGGTCGGGCCGTGCCTCGACGTTGGCCGGCGGCCGGTGACCGGTTTTATGCCTGTACAGCATGGTGCGAATCGATTCGTCGGAGAGGTTGCCGAGTTCGGTTTGGCGGCGGATGGAATCGCGCATATATTCCACGACCATCAGGAAGCCGACGATGATGAGCACCCATGCCAGCCACGTGCCCATCACCACGATCTTCTCGCTGGTGGTCAGCGAGAAGACGATGATGAGCGCTGCCGGCACCACGAATCCGGCAATCAACGCGCCCAGCAAGAGGCGTGGGTAGTGGTAGGCGAATTTGGCGGCGCGGCGCTCGATGGCGTGGCGGTATTCCTCGCGATCGGCCAGTGCGGCGATAGCCTGGGTGACGCGGTATTCGTTGCTGGTGATGTGCACCGGCTCGCCGATAATCATGTCGCTTTCCTTGATTTCGCGGGCGAACAGACGGTTGAGATTCGCCAGCTTGGGGCGGGCGCCGAGGCCGAGCAGGAAGGCGAGCATGGCGAAAATTAGCAGTTTGCCGATGTAGCTAAACCAGTGACCGTCATAGAAACCGCCGATGGTCTCGCGCAAGGCATCGATGGAATAGGTGAACGGCAGCAATGGGTAAAGCGTGCGGAAGAATCCCGGCATCATTTCGATCGGGTACAGGCCGGAGGCGCCGGGCACCTGCAGGATGACCAGCGCCACGCACACGCCTTTGCCTACGTGCATGAAGGTGGTGGAGAGGGCGAAAATCACTGACATGTACACCAGTGAAGTGATGACGCAGGTGAGCAGGAACACGGGCGCGCTCGCGCATTGAATGCCGATGATGAGGTCGCCGATGCCAGTGACAAGGCCCTGGGTTGCGGCCAGCGTGGCCAGCAGCAGGAAACGGCCAAGATAGCCCTGGGAGGGGGCGAGGTTATCGATGTCTTCATCGTCGGTCTCGAGCTTGGGAATCACTACAAGCACGAATGCGCCCACCCACAGAGACAGGGTGGTGAACAGCGGTGCCATGCCGGAACCATAAGCGGCGACCGGATAGATGGCCTTCTCGCTAATGACGGTGGGAGAGAGCATGAAGTCGGATATTGTGCTGGCGTCGAGTTTGCCGTCGGTGCCGATAAGCGCGTTTAGCGAACTGGAGATGCTCAGGGCCTTGATATCCGTGGCGAGTGTGCTGAGTTTGGCCTGCACACCGGCCAGAGCCTGGTCGGTGCTGTTCAACGCGGTTGTGGTGGAGGAGACCGCTTTGTCGAGCTGGTCGAGGGTCTGCTCCGATTGATTGATGAGCGAGCTTTGCGAGGTGATGCCGTTGGACAGCGTACTGGCTGTGGAACTCAACGTGTTCAGGCCGGTGTTAAGTTGGGGAAGCGCGCCGGAAACCAGTGTACTGCGTGCGGTGTTGGTGGCATCCAGTGTGGTCTGGGTAGCGGTGTTGAGGCTGCTGGCCAGGCCTGCGGTATCGGTGTAGGTGTTACCGATGGTGGTGTTGAGACTGCTGAGATTATTCAGGGTTTCGGCGAGGTTGCTATTGCGGTTGTCCAGCTTGCTGATGGCGGATTTGAGCGGTTCCTGATTGGCGTTCGGCAGTTCCTTGAGCTGGGCGATGACATCGGCGTTGGCCTGATTGATGTCTGCGGCGGTATTGATCATGCCGCCTACCTGCTGGTTGGCGGAGTTCAGCATGCCGGTTACTGTGCCGATGCTCTGATTGGCTCGAGAGGAAGCCTGGCTCAGCAGGCTTGACCCTTGGTCGAGGGAGCCGGATGTGGCGGTGACGAAAGTATTCAGGCTGGTCTGTGTGGTGCCGATGAGTTTGGACGCGCCGGCCAGCCCCTGTGCGGTGTCGATGCCGAGTTCTCGTGCGTCTTCCAGCGCTTGGCGGGCCGTCCGTGTTTGTTCAGGCGTGCCGGCGAGCTTGGTGTTGAGTTTGGCGATGGTGTCTCGCGTGTGCTGCACGTCACTGAAGGCTTCATTGAGTGTAGTGATCGTTTTGGCTTTGGTCTGGTCTTCGGCAGCGATGGCTTTGTCTCCGACCGTGTTGATGACTTCGGTAAGCACCTCGGACACGGTGGACACAAAAGTGGAGTTGACCGTGCGGTCCACGGTGGATGCACCGACGTCGGTGACTTTGGGCGCGATGGCGCTGGCTTTCTCGTTGACGTAGTACTGGAGGGTGGGTTTGTCTTTGCCGCCGGTCGCCACACCGGCAAGGTCATTGGAGAAATCCTTGGGAATCACGATGGCGGCATAGGCTTTGCCGGATTCGACCTGGCTCATTGCTTCGGCCTCGGTAACGAAGGTCCAGCCGAGCTGGTCGTTGTCTTTAAGCTGGTTGACGATTTGGCCGCCAAGATTTTGTTTGCCGATCAGGGCGTTGTCGGTGCCGGTGTCGTTGTTGGCCACGGCGACGGTGATGCCGTTGGTGTTGCCGTATGGATCCCAAAAGCCGACGATGTTGTACCAGGAATACAGCGGCGGAATGAACACCATGCCGAACATGATCACCCAGGCTGCCGGCACTGTGAACAGACGCGCGAAGTCGCGCTTGAGAACCTTCAGGATGTTGCCCACTGATACCCCCGGAGCCTGCTGCTGGATTACTGCGTTTCTCGTAGCGATACGGTAAGCGTAGCGCTACGGTTTAAGTAGCGTAATACCGCCGGGGGAGATTGATGGGTGATTTCGTCCGAATATGCGACTGCCCGGCGGCTTATCGTGCGCCGTTGGGCAGTGTGTCTGGTTTTGGTGTTTGTGGGGCGTTGAAAAGAGTCGTTTTGGGCGGTATCCTCTCCCTGCCGGGAAAGCCCACCGCGTGGTTAACTTTTCACCGCGATGTGTTTGTCCCACCACGTAGTGACTGTTCCACGGCGAGGTGTCGCAAAATGGCTTTATTCAGCCAAAACCAAAATCCTGCTGACAACGTGGTGGAAGTTTTACTACGTGGTGGGGTGTTCGCCGCGTGGTGGAGGTGGCTGTAAGGGTATCAAACTGTTTTGATGCTCCTAAGTTTGGCAAACCCCCGATTGGGGTGATAGCGTGAGATGACGCCACGCGGAGGGAAATCATGCTCAGAAACGACGATGCGGCCGCAAGCCCCGGGAATGCGCGGGAGCGCCGCAGCGGCATGGATATGCCGGGCACACATGCGGATTCCGAGGATAGGACTGCCGCGGACAACATTGTCCACGTTGCCGATGGTGCCAAGTCCGCCGTCGTGGCTGATTTGGTGGCCGACGAGTTGGACGTTGTCGGTCTGAATCCCGATGCCAAGCGTTTGCCGATTCTGGCGCGTATCTATGGTGTGCTGGTGCTGCTCGACGGTCTGGCCGTGCTGCCGTTGGTGGTGCTGACCTGCGTCTACTCCGTGCGTGAGATTCTGAATGGCCGTGTGCACGTCGATGCGATGAGTCTGACCTTCATTCTTTCCGTGGTCTACGCGTTGGTGCTGATTGTCAGTGCCGTATGCCTCATCGTGTTCGGTGTTCTGCTATTGCGTAATCACCGCCGTTATGCCGCGCGATGGACGTATGTGCTGATGCCTCTCACCTTGGCCGACGGCATGCTGTCTCTGGCGCTGACCGGCCTCGGGCTCAACCTGTTGCTGCCGATGATCCAGATGATCATCCTCATCGTGATTTCGGTGACTGCCGATCCCTCCCTGATAGAGGAGAGACGCTTGCAACGCGCGCTCAAGCGTATGGATGAGCGCGATGAGTACGAGTCCGCCGTTGCTGTCGGCATGCTCGGGCGTGACCAGTCCGGCAAAGGCTATATCGCACTGGACTTCTTCAATATCTTCTGGCTGTTCACCATCGCTTCAGTGGGCGGCTTGATTGTGGAGACGATATATCATTTTGCGCTCTATAACGGTGAGCTGCAGGACCGCGCGGGTCTGCTGTGGGGGCCGTTCTCGCCGATTTACGGCTGCGGTGCGGTTTTGGTCACCGTGTGTTTGAACCACATGTGGAAGGCGAATCCGTTTCTGATTTTCTGCGCGTCGGCGGTGATTGGCGGTGCGTTCGAATACTGCACGAGTTGGTTCATGGAAGTGGCATTCGGCATCACCGCATGGGACTACACCGGTCGCTGGCTGTCCATTGACGGGCGTACGTCGGGCCAGTTCATGTTCTTCTGGGGTCTGATTGGCGTGGTGTGGGTCCGCTGGCTGTTGCCTCGCCTGCTCGCGCTCATCAATCGGATCCCTTGGAAAGTGCGGTATTCGTTGACTGCGGTGTGTGCGGTGCTGATGGTGATCGACATCGCCTTCACCCTGATGGCCCTAGATTGCTGGTATGGGCGCATGGCCGGTCAGCCGCAGACTTCGCCGGTTGCGATGTGGTTCAGCGAGCGTTATAGCGATGCCTATATGGCCAATCGTTTCCAGACCATGCACCTCGATCCCTCCAAGGCCGGGCGAATGTGACGAATCTCTTATGCGAGAGGCGTAAGACAGCTCGTGCGTGGTGACCGGCCGGGCGATAGACTGGAGCATGTTGTGATAATTTGGGGTCTCCGACAGGGAGGCCGCCGGTCGCGCCACTGCCGGGGTCTTGGTCTCGGTTGCCGACGAACCGGTTGAGCGGGCAATCACATATTGCCCACCTGTAAGGAAAGGCAAGGCACATGGCCGAAGCTACGGCAAACATCGGTGTGATCGGACTGGCTGCGATGGGTTCCAACCTGGCGCGCAACCTGGCACGCCACGGCAACACGGTGGCATTGTTCAACCGCCACTACTCCCGCACCGAAAAGCTGATGAATGAGCATGGCACTGAAGGCAACTTCGTGCCGGCCGAAACACTCAAGGAGTTCGCCGCATCCCTGAAGCGCCCGCGTACCGCGATTATCATGGTCAAGGCCGGTGCACCGACCGACGCGACTATCGAGCAGCTGGAAGAGGTGTTCGAGCCGGGCGACATCATCGTCGACGGCGGCAACTCCTTCTTCAAGGACACCATCAAGCGTGAGAAGGAAGTGCGCGCCAAGGGCTTCCACTTCGTGGGCTGCGGCGTGTCCGGTGGCGAGGAGGGCGCGCTCAACGGCCCGTCCCTGATGCCCGGTGGCACTGCGGAATCCTGGAAGACCCTGGGCCCGATCCTCGAGTCCATCGCCGCCAAGGTGAACGGTGAGCCGTGCGTGACCCACATCGGCACCGATGGTGCCGGCCACTTCGTCAAGATGGTGCACAACGGCATCGAATACGCCGATATGCAGGTGATTGGCGAGGCTTACGACATTCTGCGCCGTGGACTCGGCATGGACGCCGAGGAGATCGGCGATGTGTTCGAGGAGTGGAACAAGGGCGACCTTGACTCCTACCTCATCGAGATCACCGCTGAGATTCTGCACCACAAGGACGCCGAGACCGGCAAGCCGTTCGTGGACGTGGTCGTGGATCACGCCGGCATGAAGGGCACCGGTACCTGGACTGTGCAGACCGGTCTGGAGTTCGGTTCTCCGGTGGCCGCAATCGGCGAGGCAGTGTTCGCTCGTGCGCTTTCCTCCCATGGCGAGCTGCGTGAGGATGCTCAGAAGGAAGGCCTGGCCGGCCCGAACAAGACCATCGATTTGGCTGGCGAAGACAAGGCCGCGTTCATTGAGGACGTGCGCAAGGCGCTGTTCGCCTCCAAGGTGGTGGCCTACGCGCAGGGTTTGAACGAGATTCAGGATGGAGCCAAGGAATACGGCTGGGATATCAACCTGTCCGAGGTGGCCCGTATTTGGCGTGGCGGCTGCATTATTCGTGCCCAGTTCCTGCTCGACCGTATCACCGAGGCCTTCAAGGGCGATAACCCGCCGGCCTCCCTGCTGTTCGACCCGTACTTCGAGAAGATTATCGGCGAATCGCAGGATGCATGGCGTCGCGTGATCGTGCGCGCTGTGGAAGCCGGTATCCCGACCCCGGTGTTCTCCAGCTCCCTGGCCTACTACGATGGGCTGCGCTCCAAGCGTCTGCCCACCGCCCTGACCCAGTCCCAGCGCGACCTCTTCGGCGCCCACACCTACGGCCGCGTAGACAAGCCCGGCGTGTTCCATACTTTGTGGGCCGAAGAGGGCAAGCCGGAAATCGAAGCGTAGCTTCGAAAGTTCCGGCTTAGGGGAGCCCGGTGGGCTCCCCGGCCCTCTTCGGAGCGTGGCGGCTATGCCGCCGGGCCAGCACTGAGCCTCGCCGCAGGCGAGTCCCTGATTGCAGGGCCGGAGGCGAAGAGGGCAAGCCGGAAATCGAAGCGTAGCTTCGGAAGTTCCGGCTTAGGGGAGCCCGGTGGGCTCCCCGGCCCTCTTCGGAGCGTGGCGGCTATGCCGCCGGGCCAGCACT